>Ga0307375_10000009_pt1 | contig 285448 bp, 265 predicted proteins | sample TR1MG_FD_202531 | JGI IMG/M metagenome (GOLD analysis project Ga0307375, IMG submission 202531) | Soil microbial communities from Risofladan, Vaasa, Finland - TR-1 | ecosystem: Environmental > Terrestrial > Soil > Coastal area > Acid sulfate soil | place: Finland: Risofladan, Vaasa...
CACGATCAACTTCGTGCTGATGTTGCCGTTGCTGTTGCTGTTGCGTGCTCCGGCCAAAGGAACACCCGCACAGATACAGGTCAGCCCGGAGTAGAAACCTTGATCCGGAACATTAGCAGCTTCGCATGCCCGGCGACTCGATGACTGGCGCCGCCTGTTTCTGCAGGCTTGCATCCCCGGGAGCGGGATCAGGCTTTTCTGCATTCGCGGCCGACTTGTTCGGGCAGGCTCGACAGACTGGTTACGGTGATTGTCGGCTCGATTCCCCACGGATCGAATACTGCCTCCGGCGAGCGCTTGACCCATGCTGCCCGCATGCCGGCAGAAACAGCACCGATCACGTCGAAGGGATTGCTTGATACCAGCCAGGCATCACATCCCGGCGCGCCGGCCCTTCTTAAAAAATGACTGTATACGCCCGGGTTTGGTTTGTAGGACTTCATTTCATCGGTGCTGACCACCCCGATGAAATAATCCCTGATGCCGGCATTCTTCAGCAGTGCCTCCACCGCGTCGGCGCTGCCGTTGGAAAACGCAAACATTCTATAACCGGATTGCTTTGCCCGAACCAGGCCTTCTGCCACATCATCGAACGCGGGCAATGTTCTGTATGCAGCCATGACTTCCTTTTTGTCCGGCTGGCTGAATGAAACATTAAAGCAGGAAGCCGTGTAATCAAACGCATTGCCGGTACATACGGCAAAGTTTTCATAATTCTGCATCAACCCGCGGCGGAATGAATATTCGAGCTGCTTGTCACGCCAGGCACGGGAAAATTCAGCCGCCTTGCTGCCGATAAATTTTTCCAGCGTCACGATGATGCCATGGGTATCTATCAGGGTTCCGTAAACATCGAATCCAAGCGTAATGGCCATATAAATCTCCCCAATTATCTATTATGCATAACGGTCCATCTGACAGCATTCGGATACCGTCATCGCCGCTTTCGATCCCGTCACAAGTTATGTGCCGGCTTTCCGGGTGACCGCAATGAACAGCCAGACCATGGCCAATGGCAGGAGCAGAACCAGCAGGAACGGAAACGCAAATCCCGCCATGATGAGCCCGGCGACTATCACGCAGCCCAGGATAAAAATCCAGATCCCGGCAAACACAAAGAGCAGAAAGATCGCCGCGCAGAACAGCGCTATCAGGCCGATGATGAGTCCTGCTGCGCCGATTGCACCCCGGAGCGGCCCGATCAGTTCCTGGCCGTTGATGATGATTCTTGTCGACCCGGCCTCGAAAAACAATCCCCATGCAACGATGGCCAGCATCACAACTGCAAGTACGATTGCCGCTTTCCTGGCCATATAAGACTCCTTGGATTGGTGGTGTAATCCCGGCAGGCCAGCAATAGTCTTATGGCAGCCTGCCGCAAACAGGTTTGTACGCTAATCGGCCGCAGGCAAACGTATCGTGTACTGCCCCGATTTCTCATCCCGCACCAGCACGACCAGCTTGTGCTTCTGCGCATCTTCGATCAATTCCTTGAACGAGCGATAGCCGTAATATGATTCGGTAAAGCCGGGCTTGCGCCGCTGCATGGTCGGCTTGACCATCGAGCCCCACAGTTTTTCATCCGAGCCTCGCTCCGAAATCAGCCCCTCGACGGTTTCAACCAGGAAGTCCATAGCCTCTTGCTTCTTGTCTTCTTCGCCCTTGGCTTCGGCCGGTTTTGTGGCTCCGGCTTTAACCTTGGGCGGCGCCTTCTTGGCAGCCTGTTTCTTCTTTGCTTCCTGCACGCGCACCAGATCGTCGTAGAAAATGAACTCGTCGCAGTTGGCACTCAGCAGGTCCGAGGTCGAGTCCTTCACGCCGATGCCGATCACATACTTGTTGTTCTCGCGCAGCTTGGAAACCAGCGGCGAGAAATCGGAGTCGCCGCTGATGATGACGAAGGTGTCCACGTGGGATTTGGTGTAGCAGAGGTCGAGCGCGTCCACGACCATGCGGATGTCAGCCGAGTTCTTGCCCGACTGGCGCACATGCGGTATCTCGATCAGCTCGAAGGCCGCTTCGTGCATCGTCGCCTTGAATTCCTTGTAGCGTTCCCAGTCGCAATAGGCCTTCTTGACCACGATGCTGCCCTTTAGCAGCAGGCGCTCCAGCACCTTCTTGATATCGAACTGCGCGTATTTCGCATCGCGCACGCCTAATGCCACGTTCTCGAAATCGCAGAACAGTGCCATGTTGGTGATTTCAGGTTGGGCGGCCATGTGTTTCTCCTAATCAATTTTTTGATATCTAAAAAGCTGTCGCGGCAGGTCATGCCCGCGATCAAGCTATTCGCGGGCAGCACCCGCAAGAGGTACGCCGTGGTTGTATGGGGCTAAAGCCCCAACAACACACGCAGGGCCCGCTCCTACAATACCTTGCCGGGATTCATCAACCCGTACGGATCGATTGCCTGTTTGATGGAGCGCATCAATTCCAGTTCCAGCGGGTCCTTGTGTTCACGCAAGGTTACGCGCTTGAGTTGACCCACCCCGTGTTCGGCGCTGATGCTGCCATTCAGTTCCCGCACCACCGCATAAACCAATCTGTTCACTGCTGCTTCCTGCTGCGCAATGAATGTCTGGTTTTTTTTCGCGTCCGACATCGAGATGTTGTAATGGATGTTGCCGTCGCCCATGTGTCCGAAGGCGACGATGCGGATGCCGGGAAAGGCGTTAAGCAATGAGGCATCGGCGCGCGCGATGAATTCAGCGATGCGGCTGACCGGAACCGACACATCGTGTTTGATGCTGATGCCTTCGCATTTCTGCGCCTCGCTGATGTGCTTGCGCAGTTTCCACCAGCGTTCGGCGTGATCTTTGCCGGAAGAAATATCGAATTCGGCGATGCCGGCGCCGAAACCTTGTAGCGCCTCGCGCAAGGCTGCATCCAGCGGTGCAGAAAGCACGTCCGCCAGTTGGGCGAGGACAATCCACTCATGTTTGTCCGCGAACGGTTCGCGCGTGTCGGATATGTGCCTGAAAACCAGATCGAGGCTGGAACGCGAAATGATCTCGAAGGCGCTGATCCTGTCGCCGCAGCTTGCGCGCAGATGGGCCAGCAGCGCGACTGCGACAGCCGGGTCGCGCACCGCCACGCACGCCGTCGCCTCGGTCTGCGGACGGGGAAACAATTTCAGCACGGCGGCCGTTATGATGCCAAGAGTGCCTTCCGCACCCATGAACAGATGCTTCAGATCATAGCCGGAGTTGTCCTTGCGCAGGCTGCGCAGGCCGTTCCAGACGCGTCCGTCCGGCAATACCACTTCCAGCCCGAGCACCAGGTCGCGCGCATTGCCGTAGCGCAGCACATTGATGCCGCCGGCATTGGTCGACAAATTGCCGCCGATCTCGCAGAATTTTTGTGTGGCGGTCAGCCCCAGCGGGAAAAAGCGGTTGCTTTTCTCGGCAGCCTCGCGCACATAGTCCAGCTTGCAGCCGGCCTCGACGGTCATGGTGTAATTGGTGGGGTCGATGGCACGCACCTGATTCATGCGCGACAGGTTCAGCACGATTTGACCTTCCACCGGCGACTGTGTGAGCGGTACGCTGGCCCCGCACAAACTGGTATTGCCGCCCTGCGGCACGATGGCGATATGACTGGCGGCACACAACCTCACCACCTCGGCGACCTGCCCCGTACTGGATGGAAACACCACCGCCAGCGCATCACCCGAATAGCGGCCGCGCCAGTCGGTGCAATAAGGCGCAGCCGGCTCGCCCGCCAGCACGGCATCGTTGCCAACAATGGTGGTCAATAAGTCAATCAGATTTTTTTGCATCAGCGCAATTCGCGGGGTGAGTCAGTCTCTGGGATGCGTTCAAAATATACCAACTTCATCATAGCCGACTTCAGGCTGCGCGAACAATTATCTCCCGGGGTAACCGCGCCGGGTTACCCCAAATGCGATAGCGAACTTATTTTGCCAAGCCGGCAATATATTCCGCCATTTCCTTGATTTCGGTGTTATTTGCGCCCATTCCCCTTGGCGGCATATTGGTGAATTTCCAGCCAAACGCACCGCCCTTGGTGATATTCGCTTCCATTTTAGCCACCGCGTCAGGGACTCCTTTGTATTTTTTGGAAATATCCATAAATGACGGGCCAACGATTTTTTTGTCGAGGGCGTGGCACATATTGCACTTGGATTTCCCGGCCGCCGGCTCTGCTGCCAGTGCAGTTCCAGAAATGACCAGGCTTGCTGCTGCGATCATGCATGGGATTATTGATTTCATTTTCTGCTCCTTTTGGTTAATGAATAAAGTTGATACTTGCGACAAGTGATTAATTTTTGGAACTCACTACTCTACTCGTTTAACATCATACACGCTGATACCCGGCGCACACTTTAGTTGAATCATCCATCCGATTTTCGCGGCAGATGGGCGCGCAAGGAACTTAACGTTTCCGCCAGAACGGAATATCGTTCAAAGAACTCCCGGGTATGTTTCAAATCATCTTCTTTACTGGCAGCTTGATCGCCTCCGGATTGAAGCATGACCATGCGCAAGGCGTCGGTCAACTGGTCGTGAAATTTGGCAACCTCCTCTTCTGAAGAAAATGCCAGCATGGTATTTTTTGAGTTGTATTTCATTATCCTGATTGTGCCCGATGATTATCCGGTTTATGTCATGCCAAAACCACGTTGCTATTTTGAAACCAAACTTGCCTGCATGTCCATCCGATGTTGCTCTAGTGCTCACCATCCCCGACTCGTTCATAGTCGGCATTCTTCATTCCCCGTGGCAGAGCTGGCCGTGGTTCCGGTACAAGCGCGTTAAATCTTTCTATTTGCACGGTATGCGGGTTATGACATTCAGTGCACACCCACCATCTTTTCTTGCCGCCCTTAACCCATGAACCTATCCGCTTTCCGTGTATTCCCGCCCTCCAGTCGATGTAATTCTCGCCATGGCAGCTGCCGCATAATTTTTGCGGCTGGTTGAAACTTATCTCGTTTCCCTCGCGATCGACCAGTTTGTTGCGGTTTTTTGCGCTGTGACAATCAAGGCACCATATTGCCCCGCGACCATGCATCAACTTTAGTGAGTTCGCAACGATGTCCTGATGCATCCCAAGCAGCCTTGGCTTTTTATTCTTTGGGTATGGCACGATTTTACCGTCATGACATGTCTTGCATCCATTGGGCCCCATGTTGAAATACATCAACTGGGGTTCTCTCGGCTTGACAACGGCATTGGCAAAATCGCCGCGGGTTTTATCGTTTATGTTCGGCATTTCACCCATCGGTATGGTCCCGTAAAAAGGATCTCCATACCATAAAACAGCGTCGGTTGTTTTCGAGCACTTTACATTTGGATAGCCATACTTCGGAACGACATTTTCGACCCTGGTAACGGAAGAGAAACCTGCCCTGCTTTCAAAGCAGTCCGTTACCGGCTGCGCACTCTGTGCTTCAGCCTGTTTTTCCTCTGCGGAGTGAGCGATATTGTAAGCACTCAATCCGCCAACCAGGAAACCGCACAGGGCAAGTGCAACTATTTTTGACGATTTATGCAGGCAATCCATTTCAAATATCTCCTTAAGCGCCGTTCTGCGAAGAAACTGACGACTTGTCATGCCTCACTTCGCCAGTCAATATGCCGATTGCGCCTTTTAAAATAAGCGTCAGGAACAGGAAACCGAGGGCCCAGACAAGCAGCACATTGAAAAACTCGATAAGGGTAACGTGATACTCCGTATATTCTCCCAGCGGGGAAGGGCTAAAAGCGGGAAACACCAGAATCATTGGCTTCTCCAGCAAGATCGCCGCGAAAACCACGAAACACACCAGGGGAAGCAACCGGTCATAGCTTCTTCTGACCTTGCGGAACAGCAGTGCAATAAAGCTGCCAACCAACGCCCCCATGATTCCCCAAAACCAGGGCACGAACATATTGAGCCCGTTGTGGCCAAACATGCTGAATTTCATCGAGGCGGCATGCTCGGTACCCGAATAAAGTACCGTAAACATCTCGGCAGCGAATACCAGCATCAGAATGCCGAGGCTCCATGCGATGATCGTGGTCATCAAATCGATGACCGGATCGCCGATCACGAGCTTGGTAGTTTTTCTGACCAGCAGGAATATCAATACGATCAATGCAGGCCCTGACGCGCCAGCCATGGTCAGAAAGGCGAAGGGCAGGACTGCGGTATCCCACGGCAAAATCCTTGAGTTGCTGGCGAGCACGAATGCAGTGACGATGTGGATAAGTGGCCCCCATGCAATAGCCAGAAAAACAATCGCGGTAAACCATCTCGACCTTTCTTTCTCATGGAGTGTGCCGGCATATTTTTTGTAAAGAATATAAACAACGCCTATGATATTGAGGAACAGATAGACGTTCAGGACTATTGTGTCGAACGAGAGCATCGAGTTGGGAAAATTGAGAAATCCTATACCGGGAACCATATGCCATGTCCTGTCCGGCCGCCCCATGTGAAACAGGATAAATGTGATACCTGTGGCAACAAACACCATTGCGACGATCTCGCCAAGCACAGCAAGCTCCTTCATATCCTTGCGATGATATAAGTAACCGGGCGCAACGACCAGGACGGCCGCCGCGGCGATGTGTGCTGTAAATATGAAGTTTGCAAAAAACGATTCCATTGTTACCTGGTCAGTCGCACCGGTCAGGATAAGACCCTCGGTCAATTGCCTGTATGCCGTGTATGAACCGACCAGAATGAAAAATCCCAGAAAGAGAAGCCATGCGTAGTACTTTGACCCCCCTTTTATGGCATACGAACCGAAGTCCATTGCAAAAGACAATGCTGTTTTCATTTCGTGACCTCAGCCTATGTAATAAAAGAATTTGGGATAGGTGCCAGCCTCTTCCTTGAACCTGAAGACCCGCTTGGTGGCAAGCACTCTTCTGACATCGCTATCGGGATCGAGAAGATTGCCGAATTTTCTTGCACCCACCGGGCAAGCCTCCAGGCAGGCGGGATCCCTGCCCTCCCTGGTTCTCTGCACACAGAAGGTGCATTTCTCCATCACACCCCTCATGCGCGGCCGATTGCCAAAATAGTGGGTCTTGGGGTTCATCTCCTCGGCAGGAAGGTGGGGTTCACCCCAGTTAAAGTGCCTGGCCTGGTAAGGACATGCAAGCTGGCACATGCGGCAGCCGATGCACCAGTTGTAATCGATCAGGACCACGCCGGCGTGATCTCTGAATGTTGCCCTCACCGGGCAAGCCTTGACGCAGGGCGGTTTCTCGCACTGCTGGCACTGGACCGGCATATAGAAAAAGTCCTTGTCGGGTACGGTTTGATCCTGGTAGTAATTTTGCGCATCCTCGGTGGAAAGGCCGGCAGTTTTGTAGGCATTCCCGCCAACCTGAACACCGTAATCACCGAATTCGCTTTTTTCCGGATATCCCTTGTCCAATTGAGCTGCAGTAAAGGAGATGTTCCCTTTCGGCATTTTCATCACCTGTATCCATTGAACTTCAGGATCATGGCGTGACTGGTTGTTCTCCTTCACACAGGCATGAACGCACCGCCTGCAACCTATGCATTTCCCGATATCGAGGGCATAGCCGAACAGAACTCCGTCCGGAGCAGGCGTATTGGAAACCGTTGTTTTCTTCCCGTACTGTGCGGAATATCTCTTTTCCAGCCGCGCTATGGCCTGCTGCTTTTCCTCATCAGACATCAGTATGAAATGCCCTTGAAAAAACTCCGCGACAGTTACATCGGCATCCGGATTGTCAGCTTGGACTACTGCCTCTGCTGACGTGGATGTCGCCACCAGCCCAGCCAGGCTCGAAGCACACACATTCTTCAAAAATTCACGGCGGCCTTGTTGTACACCATCCGCCTCTTTGAATTCCTCAATTTTTTCTGACATCACAGCCTCCAACAACAGATGTTAGGTAACAAAATGCTATGCAATCGCCTGGTAATGACAATTCAACAGCATTTCGAGCCGCTGCTTTTTTTCATCGTCCGTCATCAGGATCAGTTGATTTCCCATTATTGCCTTTTCCTGCAAAGCAAGATCAGCCGCATACTTTGCACTTGCGTCGCCAGTCGACGCAGAGGACTTGGATATCAAGGTCGTCGTGTAACCAGCGGCTGCAACCACACCAACAGCCGCCGCCGCTTTTTTGAAAAATGACCGCCTGGAATTTTCTTCCATGGTCACGCCCGCCTCTTCTATGTGCTTATGCATCGGTTTCTCCAAAATTTTTGCGATTAATCAGACAGCCTGCCATCCGGCTTGTTATTCATGAAGCCGACTTTATTCCAGTTTAAAAATACTTCGCGAACTTGCATGATCTGAAAGGACTTGTCGAAGAAGTAGTCTGCATTGGCGCGCTTGCATGCGTCCACGTAAATCTCGTCAGTGCAGTTGGTCAAAACCATGACTTTTATCCCGGCATGGTGTTTTTTGATATTCTTCAGCACGGCAATCCCGGATCCGGATAACAGGTTGAGATCGAGAATCACGACATCGGGCAACAAGGTATTAATTTTCTCGATGGCACCCGCTTCGTCCGCCGCATAACCGACTATCCTGACATCGTGAAACTCGGACAGCATGATTCTCAGGATTTCGCGCATCGTCTCTGAATCTTCCACAATGAACACGTTCATCATTCCGCCTTTTACGCCATGTCGATCTGCAAAACCAATGTGCGGATTATGTTTCCCCGCTGCCTCGGGCGGTATCGAGGTTTGTCTTAAAATGATGTAGGTGGTTGGCAGGCATTGTTGTCAGTGTTTGTCTGACATGCCCTGGCAACAGAACGCAATGAGGGGGGATTGGACTGAAGGTTGAACAGATATCTGTTCAACCCCGGTCACGGGATTTCGTCGGTATTTATTGCTCGAGATGGTTGTCGATGGCGTAGCGCATCAGTTCGGCGTTGTTGTTCAGGTGCATCTTTTCCAGAACTCGGCTGCGGTAGGTGCTGATGGTTTTCACGCTCAATGCCAATGTGTCGGCGATCTCCGAAACGGTTTTGGCCGATGCGAGCAGCAAAAATATCTGGTATTCACGGTCCGACAGGATTTGGTGCGGAAGTTTTTCCTCGTCTGCGCCGATTTCGTTGGCAAGTATCTCGGCTACCACCGGGCTGATATATTTGTTGCCATTGGCCACGCGGAGCAACGCCTTGACCACTTCCGATGGTGCACTCTCCTTGGTCATGTAGCCGGCAGCTCCGGCCTTGATGAGACGCACGGCGTATTGATCTTCCGGGTAGATGCTGAGTATCAGTATCGGCAATTGCGGACTTTCCGCATGGATCTGCTTGAGCACATCGATGCCGCTCATGTCCGGCATCGAAATGTCGAGCAGAACCACATCGCATTCGATCCCGCGTATCTTGCGCAGCGCATCGATGCCGCTGTCAGCCTCGGCCACCACGCGCATTTTCCCGCTTTCCTCAATGATCTGCTTCAGCCCGTGACGGATGATTGCATGGTCGTCGGCAATCAGGATGCGTATCATATTTTCCCTTCCTTGTTATGCCGGTCAGCGACCGGCAATATCACCGTCAGGCGCAGGCCGCCGCCGGGTGGTTTGTCGAACAGTATCTGTCCATCCAGTTGTTCGACGCGCTCGCGCATGCCGCGCATGCCATAGGAGTTCTGTGCACTGACGTGTCCTTCCGGGAGTCCCCGGCCATTGTCGCTGATCGTCATGACGATCTCATCATCACCCTGGTGGAATTCGGCATTCACTCTGGTTGCGCCGGAATGCTGCGCCACATTGGTCAGCGCTTCCTGAAAGATGCGGAAAAGATTGATCGCCGCGGTCTTGTCCAATTTGCATTCGTCGTCCTTGTCCCCCGCGCCGAATACCTCGCAGGCAATGCCGGTAAGTTTGTTGAATTGTCCGCACTGCCATTCCAGCGCCGCCACCAGCCCGAGATCGTCGAGTATGGTCGGATGCAGGTCGCTGATGACGCGCCGTGTGACACCCACCGCGTTATCGATCAGTTGCGTCATCGATTCGACATGCTCGAGCAACGGCGCTGTCTGCTCATTACCGGACAGCTTGCCCGCCAGCCGGTAAGTCTCCATTTTTAGCGCGGTCAGCGTACCGCCCAGATCGTCATGGATTTCGCGGGAGATCCTGGTTTTTTCCTCCTCGCGCGCGGTCTGTATATGCGCGGTGAGTTTGCGCAATTGCTGTTCGCCTGCCTTGCGTTCGGAAATATCGGAGAAAATGCCGACATAGTTGGTCACTTGCCCTTCCGTACCAAGCACAGCGGTAATGGTCAGCCACTCCGGGTAGATATCGCCGCGCTTGTTGCGGTTCCATACTTCGCCGCTCCAGAACCGGTCCCGCTCCAGTACCTGCCACATGTTGCGGTAGAACTCCTTGTCCTGGCGGCCAGAGTGGAGCATGCCGGGAGTTTTCCCGACCGCTTCTTCGTTGCTATACCCGGTTATTTCCGTGAATGAACGATTGACCCTGAGGATTTTGTTGTTGGCATCGGTCACTACCACTCCTTCCATGGATTCGAAGGTGACAGCGGTAATACTCAGTTCGTTGAATTGTTGCCGGAGCATTACCTGCTGCTTTTCCAGCGGGCGCACAGCCAAAACATAAATCCAGGGAGTGACGATAACAATCAGAAAAAACGGATCCAGAAAGTCCCAGAAGGTTGATGAAATATTCGGGCCAAAAATCGGCTTTAAAACAATCTCTATCAACAGCATGATCAGGAACTCTGCCGCCATTATCAACAAGGCGATCAAATAAATTGCCCCCCGGGGAGTCCCGAACAAATTTTTCAATTTATGTTTGATCATGCGGGTCTTGAAACCGGATTAATCAGAAGCCGGCTTTTTGATGAACCACATTTGATAAAGCGAAGTAAGGATCATCACCGTCGAGGCAAGGCTATATCCGAATCCGCCGATGATCACCAGCCAGGCAAAGTTCGGGTTCAATTTGGTCAGCCACCATGAAGCAACGTCCAGGATAAGAAAGGCAAACGGCGTGAAAATGAGAAACGCTTTGAGCCGGTTGCTGAAACCCGACGCGTAACTGAATATCCAGCCTACAAAGAAAAAAATGAAAGCAATGCCAAACAAATGGATATGCGAAACGCGCGTCAGGCTCGTGATGCTGGCACCTTCATCGATCTTAGCCTCCTGTTTCACTGCCTGGTAGCTGGTGAAATCCGGAATGCCGGGTATTGTGCTGTGGCACATCGTGCAATGCTGGGCGAATACACCCTTGAAATGGTTATTCCATTTGTCTTCGGGAGAACCATTGCGCACCCACTTTATAATGTCGAGCCGCACCTCCGCCGGTGCATGGCTCTTCATCGAGCCATTGATCATGGATTCAAGCTTTGAACCCGAGCGGTTGCCGTAGTAGCTGTACACGATATCATCCACCGAAAGTCCCAACTTGCCGTCCGCCATGCCATGCGTCAGCATGATCTGCGCGCCTGCCATCAACAGTCCCAGTCCGATTACAAGCAGATAACCGGTGAACAGGGCTTTGTGCGGCAATTTGAGTGACTGCAGTGATATTTCAATCATTTGATCTATTCCAAAGATGACGGTGGATAGGGAGCGCCCTGTGGTCATGCAGTGCCGGCATTATAACTGTTCGGTTTATCCGTCATTCAACTAGAATTCCAACGGGTCGATGTCCAGGGTGCATCTGAGTTTTTTTGCCTCCAGCGAGTCCAGGGACGGCTGCCAGGCGCGCAGGAACTGTTGCAGGGATTTGCGCGATGCGGCCTGTATCAGCAATTGCGCGCGCAGGTGGTTGGCGCGGCGCGGCAGGGCGGCCGGCACCACGCCGAATATTTCCACTTCATGCCGGAGTGCGATTCCGGACGTTCGCGCCTGATTCAGATACGCATAAACCTCACTTTCCTCCTTGCCCTCTGCGCGCAGCATGGCCTGGTAAACGAACGGCGGGAAACCTGCCATCTGCCGCTCGGCAAGCTGCGATGCCGCCCAGCCTTCGAAATCATGCGTCTGCAGGGCGCGGAACAAGGGATGATCGGGAAAAGCGGTCTGTATGATCACCTCGCCGGGTTTGTCGGCTCGACCCGCACGCCCGGCTACCTGTACCAGTTGTGCAAACAGTTTTTCCGGCGCGCGAAAATCGCTGCTGTAAAGCGCGCTGTCCGGATTGAGCACACCGACCAGAGTCAGCGCGGGAAAGTCGTGTCCCTTGGCGAGCATCTGCGTGCCGACCAGGATGTCCACCTCGTTCGCATATATCTGCTCTCGCATGGTCTGCCAGGCGCGCTTGTTGCGCGTGCTGTCCCTGTCCACGCGCAATATGCGGGCATCAGGGAAACGTTCCTGCAACACGCTTTCCACGCGCTGCGTACCGCTGCCGACCGGAATCAAATCCGCGCTGCCGCAATCGGGACATGCGCTGGGTACGCGAATCTGATAACCGCAATGATGGCAGCGCAGGCGTTGGTCTTTCAAATGCAATACCATCTTGCCCGCGCAGTGTTTGCAGCCGGACAACCATCCGCAACCGGTGCACATCAGCACCGGCGCGTAGCCGCGCCGATTGATGAACAGCAGGCTTTGTTCCTTGCGCGCAATGCGCTGACCGATCTCGTGCAACAGATTTTCGCTGATGCCGTGGTGCATCACAGTCTGGGTGATATTGATGCTGCGCACCGCAGGCAGGCGTGCCTCGGCCAGCGCGCGCCCGGTCAGCTTGAGCATCCGGTAACGGCCGCATTGCGCGTTGTAGTAACTCTCCAGTGACGGCGTGGCCGACCCCAGCATGATGGAAATGCCGCATTGATTGGCGCGAAATACCGCCACATCGCGCGCCGAGTAGCGCAGGCCATCCTGCTGTTTGAACGAACTGTCATGCTCCTCGTCCACGATGATCAGTGCGAGCCCGGGCAGTTCGGCGAACACCGACAGGCGCGTGCCGAGCACGATCTGCGCAGCACCCAGTTGTGCCTGTTGCCAGTTATGCAAACGTTCGCTCTCGGACAATCCGCTATGCAAACTGATCAGGTTCACATCGGGGAAGCGGCTGCGGAAATAATTTTCCAGCTGCGGCGTGAGGTTGATTTCCGGCACCAGCAACAATACCTGCCCGCCGCGCCGCAAGACATCGTGCATCAGATGCACATACACCTCGGTCTTGCCGCTGCCGGTGATACCGTGCAACAGGAAACATGCAAAACCCTGCGCTGCTGTGACTGCATCAACCGCCTGCTGCTGTTCGCCGGTAAGTGTGTGCGCATTGTCGAACACGTGTTCGGCAGAGGTTATAACCTCGTCGCAATGCTCCACATAACCTTCCTGGAGCAGCGCCTTGAGTTGTGTTCCCGCCGTCGGCGAAAGGCTTTTAAGCTGCACCAGACTGCACGGCTGCTCGGCAAGCCTGGCAAGAATGCGCCGCTGCACCACTTTGCGTTTTGGAAACTTGCCAAGGTCGAGCACCGCACCGCTCGCACTCAGCCGATAATTCAAAATCGGTTTGCCGACGATCGGTTTATCGGAACGCAACCGTGTCGGCAATGCGGACAATACCGTCTGCCCGATAGGATAACGGTAATAGTCGCTGCAAAAGCGCAGCAGGTCGAGCAACCCTGCCGACAGTGGCGCGCAGTCGCGCAACACCAGGGTCACCGGCTTGACGCGCTCGGGTGCCACATCGGTAGTGGCAACGCACTCCATCACTACGCCGACCATCTGCCGTCGCCCGAACGGCACGATCACGCGCAGGCCTGCTGCAACCGCAATACCCTCCTCCACCGTGTAATCGAACAGGGTGGACAGCGGGACATCGAGAGCGACACGGACGATAGGCATATTTATTCAGGCAATCAACATTGCGATTGTCGCAGAAATGCAAAAGCCGCAGGAGATACCCGCGGCTTTTGTTTTAAGCCTGTTGTAGGAGCGGGCCATGCCCGCGAACATCTTTATCGCGGGCATGGCCCGCTCCTACATTGCTCCAGGCAAAATCATTAATGGTACTTTCTGCTCAGCTCGTGCACCGCCTTGACCAGCGCCGACACGTGTTCCGGGTCGGTATGTTGCGAGATGCCGTGGCCAAGATTGAACACGTGACCGCTGCCGAAACCGTAGCTGCCAAGGATGTGAGCCACTTCTTTGTGTATCGCATCGGGCGAGGCGAACAGCACCGCTGGATCCATGTTTCCTTGCAGCGCAACTTTGTTGCCGACGCGCTGGCGCGCGATGCCGATGTCTATGGTCCAGTCCAGCCCGACCGCATCGCAGCCAGTGTTGGCGATACCCTCGAGCCACAAGCCGCCGCCTTTGGTGAATACGATGGACGGAATACGCACGCCGTCTTTTTCCTTGATCAAACCGTCCACGATGCGATGCGTATAAGCCAGAGAAAATTCGTGGAACGCCGCATGTGACAGCACCCCGCCCCATGAATCGAAAATCATCACAGCCTGCGCGCCAGCTTCGATCTGCGCATTCAGGTAAGCGATCACCGCCTGGGTGGTCACTTCGAGGATGTGGTGCATCAGCTTCGGCTCGTTGTACATCAGGGTCTTCACCCTGGCGTAGTCGTCGCTGCCGCCGCCTTCCACCATGTAGCACGAAAGCGTGAACGGGCTGCCGGAGAAACCGATCAGCGGGATGCGCCCATCCAGCGCCTTGCGGATCTGCGACACCGCATCGGTGACGTAGCGCAGCTCCTTGCCGATGTCGGGCACGCGCAGCGCCTTGATCGCCGCCTCGTCGCGCAGCGGGCGCTCGAACTTCGGGCCTTCGCCGTCGGAAAAATACAGGCCCAGGCCCATCGCATCGGGCACGGTGAGGATGTCGGAAAACAGGATCGCGGCATCCAGCGAGTAGCGGTCTACTGGTTGCAGCGTCACTTCGGTCGCGAAGTCCGGATTCTTGCACAGCCCGAGAAAGCTGCCGGCACGCCTGCGCGTTTCGCGGTATTCCGGCAAAAAACGACCGGCCTGGCGCATCATCCACATCGGTGTGTATTCGGTAGGCTGGCGCAGCAGCGCACGCAGGAAGGTGTCGTTTTTCAGCTTGAAGTTCATTGTGTTTCCTCAGTTCTACCAAGACCACAGATACTGCTATCCCGGGCCAGACAAACATCAAAATATGAACCACGGAACACACGGAATATTTTTGCCTTTTCCGTGCCTTCCGTGGTCAATTTATTTTTTTATAAAACCACCATCGCCCAACTGCGAATCAGCGTGGCAGTACCGATGATCCCATCAGAAATTCGTCCACAGCGCGCGCGCACTGACGGCCTTCGCGTATCGCCCATACCACCAGAGATTGCCCCCGGCGCATGTCGCCTGCGACGAATACCTTGTCCCTGCTGGTGCGGTAATTTTCCGTGTCGGCCTTGATATTGCCGCGCGCGTCTTTTTCCACACCGAAGGCATCCAGCACCTTCTGCTCCGGGCTTACGAAACCCATCGCCAGCAATACCAGATCGGCCTTCAGTTCGAATTCGCTGCCGGCGATCTCGCTCATTTTGCCGTCTTTCCACTCGACGCGCACCGCGCGCAGCTTCTCGACCTTGCCGTTATTGCCGATGAATTCCTTGGTGACGATAGCCCAGTCGCGATTCGCGCCTTCCTCGTGCGAGCTGGATGTGCGCAGCTTCAGCGGCCAGTTCGGCCACACCAGCGACTTGTTTTCGTTTTCCGGCGGACGCGGCATCACCTCGAGTTGGGTTATTGACAACGCGCCATGGCGGTTCGATGTGCCCACACAATCCGAGCCGGTATCGCCGCCGCCGATCACCACCACGTGCTTGCCGGCGGCACTGATCGGATTGCGCGCGTCGCCCGCCACATCCTTGTTCTGCGGGATCAGAAACTCCAGCGCATAGTGCACGCCATTCAATTCGCGTCCCGGCACCGGCAAGTCACGCGCCGTTTCGGCACCGCCGGACAGGATCACCGCATTGAATTTTTTCAGCAACTCGGCGGGGCTGACAGTCTTCTTCGCATCATTGGCCGTGCTCTTTGCCGGTGCATCCTTGCCGATGAACACAGATGTTTGAAACTCCACGCCTTCGGCCTGCAGCTGCGCCATGCGCCAGTCGATCAGGCGCTTGTCCAGCTTGAAGTCGGGGATGCCATAGCGCAACAGTCCGCCGATGCGGCTGTTCTTCTCGAACACCGTAACGCTGTGGCCGACGCGCGCCAGCTGCTGCGCGGCAGCCAGGCCGGCGGGGCCGGAGCCAACGATGGCGACTTTCTTGCCGGTCTTTTTCTCGGGTGGTTGCGGCACGACCCAGCCATTTTCGCCACCCTTGTCGATGATCGCGTGTTCGATGGACTTGATGCCCACCGCGTCGTTGTTGATGTTCAGCGTGCAGGCCGCCTCGCACGGTGCGGGACAGACACGTCCGGTGAACTCCGGGAAGTTGTTGGTTGAATGCAGCACGTCCAGCGCTTCGCGCCAGTTGCCGCGATACACCAGGTCGTTCCAGTCCGGAATGATGTTGTTGACCGGACAGCCCGTAGTGCAGAACGGAATGCCGCAATCCATGCAGCGCGCTCCCTGTGTCCTGGCCTGCTCATCGTTCAGATGCAGCACGAACTCGTGGTAGTTCTGGCGGCGATCCGCCACGGGCAAGCTGGCTTCGCTGAGGCGCTTGAACTCCATGAACCCGGTTGGCTTGCCCATTATGCGGCCTCCTTCTGCTTGACTTGTTGCGCCGCCATTTCCTGCAAGGCGCGCCGGTATTCGGTCGGCATTACCTTGGTGAACCTGGGCAGATACCTCGACCAGTTGTCGAGAATTTGCCTGGCGCGCGGGCTGCCGGTGTAACGCAGATGTTTTTCGATCTGCTCGCGCAAAGCCTGTTCGTCAGCCTGGTTGAGGTGATTGAAGTGCACGCGACCATGGCTTTCCGGCATATCATCCGTACTGTCCAGCGCGGCCAATTCTTCCGGCACCGGTTCCAGCTGCACCATGGACATGTTGCAGCGTTTCTCGAAGTTGCCGTCTTCATCCAGCACATAGGCCACCCCGCCGGACATGCCAGCCGCGAAGTTGCGTCCGGTCTGTCCCAGCACGATCACCATGCCGCCGGTCATGTATTCGCAACCGTGGTCGCCCAGACCTTCAACGACGGCGATCGCACCCGAATTGCGCACCGCGAAGCGTTCACCCGCCACACCCGAAAAATAACACTCGCCGGAAGTCGCGCCATACAACACGGTGTTGCCGACAATGATGTTTTCATGCGAGACCAGCCTGGAGTCCGCTGGCGGCATGATGGCGATGCGTCCGCCGCACAGGCCTTTGCCCACATAGTCGTTGCCTTCGCCACGCAGCTCAAATGAAATACCCCGCGCCAGGAAAGCGGCAAAACTCTGCCCGGCCGTGCCGTTGAATTTCACAGTGATGGTATCGTCAGGCAAACCCGCTTGACCGTAACGCCTGGCGACCTCATGCGACAACATGGTGCCGACGGTGCGGTTGACGTTGCTGATCCCACTGGCTATGACCACTGCCTGTTTGTTTTTCAGTGCGTTCTGCGCCTGTGCGATCAGCGAGTTGTCCAGTGCTTTTTCCAGCCCGTGATCCTGCGTCTGTGAATGGCGGCGCGCGACGCTGGCAGGCGCATCCGGCTGATGGAATACTCTGGAGAAGTTGAGCCCCCTTGCCTTCCAGTGCGCGATGCCGTGTTTCATATCAAGCAGATCGCTGCGCCCGATCAGTTCCTCGAATTTGCGTATGCCCAGCTGCGCCATCAATTCGCGCACTTCCTCTGCAACAAAGAAAAAGTAGTTCACCACATGTTCCGGCTGTCCGGAAAATTTCTTGCGCAATTCGGGGTCCTGCGTCGCGACGCCGACCGGGCAGGTGTTGAGGTGGCATTTGCGCATCATGATGCAGCCTTCCACCACCAGCGGTGCGGTGGAGAAACCGAATTCATCCGCGCCCAGCAGCGCGCCGATCAGCACATCGCGTCCGGTCTTGAGCTGGCCGTCCACCTGCAAGGTGATGCGGCCGCGCAACTGGTTCAGCACCAGCGTTTGTTGAGCTTCTGCCAGGCCCAGTTCCCAGGGTGTACCGGCATGCTTGATAGAGGAAATCGGCGATGCGCCGGTGCCCCCGTCGAAACCGGATATGGTGATGTGGTCGGCCTTGGCCTTCGACACACCTGCGGCCACGGTACCCACGCCAACTTCGGAAACCAGCTTCACCGAGATCGATGCGGATGGATTGGCATTCTTCAAGTCATGGATCAGCTGCGCCAAATCTTCAATCGAATATATATCGTGATGCGGCGGGGGCGAGATCAGTCCCACGCCGGGCACCGAGAAGCGCAATTTGGCGATGTACTCGGACACCTTGTGTCCGGGCAACTGGCCGCCTTCGCCAGGCTTGGCGCCCTGCGCCATCTTGATCTGGATCTGGTCTGCACTGGTCAGATACTCTGCGGTCACGCCGAAACGGCCGGAAGCGCACTGTTTGATCTTGGAGCGCAGCGAGTCGCCCTCTCTCAATACCAGATCGCGTTCGATGCGGCCCTTGCCGATGATCTCGGACAGTTTCTCGCCGCCCTTGATCTTCTTGTAGCGGTTGGCGTCTTCGCCGCCCTCGCCGGTGTTGGACTTGCCTCCGATCCGGTTCATCGCGATCGCGAGCGTGGTGTGCGCTTCGGTAGAAATGGAACCCAGCGACATCGCGCCGGTAACGAAACGCCTGACGATCTCTTTGGCCGGTTCAACTTCGGCCAGCGGCACGGCGGCGCCCGCCGGCTTGATCTCGAACAGTCCGCGCAGGGTTTTCAGCCTGGTGCTTTGCTCATTGATCAGCTTCGCGTATTCCTTGTAGGTCGACACATTATTGGTGCGCGTGGCATGCTGCAATTTTGCGATGGACTCAGGCGTCCACATGTGTTCTTCGCCGCGCACGCGCCAGGCATATTCACCGCCTGCCTCGAGCGCGTTGGCCAGCACCGGGTCGCTGCCGAATGCGTTGCGATGCGTGCGTATCGCCTCTTCAGCAACAACATTCAAACCAATGCCTTCGATCTGGGTTGCCGTGCCGGTAAAATATCCGGCGACGAAATCGGCATTCAGGCCGATCGCTTCGAATATCTGCGCGCCGCAATAGGATTGGTATGTGGAAATGCCCATCTTGGACATCACCTTCATGAAGCCCTTGTTGATCGCCTTGATGTAACGCTTGTTGGCTTCTTTTGCATCGATTTTGGCGGGCAGATTCATCGCCGCGATCGTTTCATATGCCAGCCACGGACACACTGCCTCCGCGCCGTACCCGGCCAGCAAGGCGAAGTGGTGCACCTCCCGTACCGAGCCGCTGTCCACCACCAGACCGGTGCTGGTGCGCAACCCGGCTTGCACCAGGTGGTGATGCACCTTGGAGCACGCCACCAGTGCTGGAATTGCGACACGCTTGGGCGATATCGCGCGATCCGACAGTATCAGCACGTTGTAGCCGTCGGCCACGGCTTTGTCGGCAGCGGCACACAAGGCTTGCATCGTTTTTTCACAACCCGCCGCGCCCTGTGTTACCGGATAGGTTATGTCCAGCACCAAAGAACGATAGCGTCCCTGCGTGAGTTGATCAATGTTGCGCAATTTTGCGATATCGTCGTTCGACAGCACCGGTTGATGCACTTCCAGGCGCAATGTCGGGTTGGTTTCCTCGATACCGAGCAGATTGGGCTTCGGGCCGATGAACGAAGTCAGCGACATCACGATCTCTTCGCGGATCGGATCGATCGGCGGGTTGGTCACCTGCGCGAACAACTGCTGGAAATAATCGTAGAACGAGCGGTTCTTGTTCGACAATACCGCCAGGGCCGCATCTGCCCCCATCGAACCGGTCGGTTCTTCTGCTGCATTCACCATCGGTGCCATGATGAATTTCAGGTCTTCCTGCGAGTAGCCAAAAGCTTGCTGGGTATCCAGCAGAGATGCATTCAGTTTTGGCTTGGCTGCCACGTCGGGCAGGTCACCGAGGTAATAGCGGGATTTTTCTATCCACTGCCGGTATGGTTTTGCTGCGGCGAGCTGGTTTTTCAGTTCGGTATCATCGACGATACGCCCGGCCTGCATGTCGATCAGGAACATCTTGCCCGGTTGCAATCGCCATTTTTTGACGATCTTGTGCTGCGGTATATCCAGTACGCCCATTTCCGAAGCCATCAGCACCATGTCATCATCGGTGATCAGGTAACGCGCCGGACGCAGCCCGTTGCGGTCCAGAGTCGCGCCTATCATGCGTCCGTCGGTGAAAGCCACGGCGGCGGGGCCGTCCCACGGCTCCATCAGCGCGGCATGGTATTCGTAGAACGCTCGGCGTTCTTCGTCCATCAGCGGATTGCCTGCCCAGGCTTCTGGTATCAGCAACATCATAGCGTGCGGCAGCGAATATCCGCCCGCCACCAGCAATTCCAGCGCGTTGTCGAAACAGGCGGAGTCGGACTGTCCATCCACGATCAACGGCCAGAGTTTTTCCAGATCCTCGCCGAGCAGTTTGGAAGACATCGCGGCGTGGCGCGCGGTCATCCAGTTCACATTGCCTTGCACGGTGTTGATCTCGCCGTTATGCGCGATCATGCGGAACGGATGTGCCAGGTCCCAGGTCGGGAAAGTGTTGGTGGAAAAGCGCTGGTGCACCAGCGCCAGCGCGCTGACCACCCTGGTGTCCTGCAAATCAAGGTAATAAGTGCCAACCTGATTGGCCAGCAACATGCCCTTGTAGACGATGGTGCGCGAAGACAGCGAGGGGCAGTAGAAGCCTTTCCCCTGCGAGTTGGCCAGGTGACTTACCGCATGTTCCATGGTCTTGCGTATCACGAACAGCTTGCGCTCGAACGCATCCCCATCTAAACAATTCTTTCCCCGTCCGATGAACACCTGGCGTATCACGGGCTCGACCTTCTTGACGCTCTCGCCCAGACCCGAACTATCCACCGGCACATCGCGCCAGCCCAGCAAATGCTGGCCTTCGGCAGCGATCTTTTCGCCGGCGATCTTCTCGCATGCGGCACGGGCTGCCGCATCACGCGGCAGGAACAGCATCCCGACACCATACTCGCCGGCCGGCGGCAGCTGAATATTGCCCCAGCCCATTTCATCGCGCAGAAACCGGTCGGGGATCTGCAACAAGATACCCGCGCCGTCGCCGGCCAACGGATCGGCACCCACCGCACCGCGATGGGTCAGATTTTTCAGTATCTGCAAACCCTGACTTATCATGTCATGGCTTTGCCTGCCCTTGATATGGGCTACAAAGCCCACTCCACAAGCATCGCGCTCCTGGCGCGGATCATACAAACCCTGCTGCATCGGCAAAGAAGAATTGCTCACGTGTTCCCCAGTTCAAACTATAAAGCACAGATCATTAAACCTAAAAATGGCGACACACGCCGCCACGTCAATTTTCAAAAGCGAAAGGGCGGAAATTCTACCTTGTCTGGGGATGATGGGCAACCGCACCGAACGACGCGGCCTATAAAACTACACCAGCTCTTCTACGGCAAATATCCTGCGATGTTCGCGGATGGCATAGCGATCGGTCATGCCGGCAATGTAATCGGCGACTGCGCGGGCCCGGTCATGCTCGGCCTGGCTCTGGAATTGCGGCGGCAGCAAACGGCTGTCCGCCATGAATATGCCGAACAGGTCGCTGATGATGCGCCGGGCCTTGGTGCTCATCCGCAGCACGCGGTAATGGCGATACAAGTGGATGCGCAGGAAGTTTTTCAGCGTGCGCTGCTGCTCGTTCATCTCGGCGCTGTAGGCGATCAGTGCCGGGGCGCTGCGCACGTCATCGAGCGTGGCCGGAGAATGTGAATCGATATTGGACTCGCTCTGCCGGATCAAATCGGTCACCAGCGCACCAATCATGCGCCTCACGGTTTCATGCACCACGCGCCGCTCCGGCAGAGCGGGATAGGCGCGACGCGCTTCGCTCAATTGTGTGGCAACCAACGGCACCGCTTCCAGTTGTTCCAGTGTGATCAAACCGGAACGCAAACCGTCATCCACATCGTGATTGTTGTAGGCAATCTCGTCGGCCAGGTTGGCGACCTGGGCTTCCAGCGAGGGGCGGCGATTTTTCAGGAAGCGCTCGCCCACCTCGCCCAGCCTGGCGGCATTGTCTGCGGAACAATGCTTGAGGATACCTTCGCGCGTTTCGAAGCACAGGTTCAGTCCGTCGAACGCGGCATAGCGCTCTTCCAGCATGTCCACCACGCGCAGCGATTGCAGATTGTGTTCGAATCCGCCATAACCTTTCATGCAGTCATTCAGCGCCTCCTGCCCGGCATGGCCGAACGGGGTGTGCCCGAGATCGTGTGCCAGCGAGATCCCTTCGGCGAGGTCTTCGTTAAGTCGCAAACTCCGCGCGATGGAGCGCGCGATCTGTGCCACCTCGATGCTGTGGGTGAGGCGGGTGCGAAACAGGTCACCCTCGTGATTCACGAATACCTGGGTCTTGTATTCGAGGCGGCGGAACGCGCCGGAATGGATGATGCGGTCGCGGTCGCGCTGGAATTCGCTGCGTCCCTGCGGCGCTTCCTCGGCTATCTTCCTGCCGCGCGAATTGTGCCCGGCAACGGCATAAGGGGCGAGCTCAGTCATGCACGCCTCCGCAGCATGCCTGCAGAGTCTGCCGCAAAAGGACTGGCGGCACATCGCCATAAACCACGGCATGGCCGATTTGTTTGAGCAGTACGAAGCGCATCTTGCCGTCCTCCACTTTCTTGTCCAGCCCCATCAGTTCGAGATATTTTTCCACACCCAGTTCAGGTGCGGTCACCGGCAATCTGGCGCGTTCGAGCAGCCTGCGGATGCGCGCCACATCCTGCGCGCTGATCCAGCCCAGGCGCCGCGACAAGTCTGCCGCCATGACGGTGCCTGCCGCGACACCGTCACCGTGCAGCCAGTTGCCGTAACCCATACCGGACTCGATCGCGTGGCCGAAAGTGTGTCCCAGATTCAACAGCGCCCGCTCTCCGCCTTCACGTTCATCTGCCGCGACCACTTCGGCCTTGTTCTGGCAACTGCGCGCGATTGCATATTGCAGCGCGGCGGTATCGCGTGCCAGCAGCTTGTCCATGTTCTGCTCCAGCCAGTCGAGGAACGGCAGGTCGCGGATCAGGCCGTACTTGATGACCTCGGCCAGGCCTGCCGACAACTCGTTGTCCGGCAGGGTGTTCAGCGTGTCGGTATCGGCCAGCACCAGTTGCGGCTGGTAGAACGCGCCTATCATGTTCTTGCCGAGTGGATGGTTGATCCCGGTCTTGCCGCCCACCGAGGAATCCACCTGCGCCAGCAGCGTGGTCGGGATCTGGATGAACGGCACGCCGCGCAAATAGGTGGCTGCCGCATAACCGGTCATATCGCCGACCACACCGCCGCCCAGGGCGATCAGCGGCGTGCTGCGCTCACAACGATTCTTGAGCAGCGCGTCATAGATCAGATTCAAGGTGTCGGAATTTTTATACGCCTCTCCGTCCGGCAGAATAATTTCCTCGCTGCGTACACCGATGCTCTGCAGGGTTTGCCGGAGTTTCCCCAGATACAGCGGGGCGACCGTGGTATTGGAAACGATGGCCACGCGCTTGTGCGGCACAGCGTGTTGCAGCAACGCGGCTTGATCGAGCAGGCCGCTGCCGATGTGTATCGGATAACTGCGCTCGCCCAATCCTACGGTCAGTGTCTGCATGATGTTCCTGCCTGGTTTCAAAGGTTCTTCCAATGGTAACTCTTTCTGAATGCTTCAATTTCACCCGCCAGGTGCAGCATCAAGGCATGCGCGCTCTGCTTGCCGCTCTGCACGACGATATCCGACACTTGTCTATATAGCGGATCCCGCTGTTGAAACAGTTCAGCCAGCTTGGCATGCGGATTATCGGTTTGCAGCAACGGGCGACTGCGATCATGGCGGGTGCGCTGCCATAAATCGTGCACACTGGCCTTCAGGTATACGACCACCCCGTTCTGTTGCAACATTGCCCGATTTTGTTCGTCCAGCACCGCCCCCCCGCCTGTTGCCAGCACCATATTGTCGCGCCCGGTCAATTCGCGGATAGCCGCTGCTTCACGCTGGCGAAACCCGGCTTCACCTTCCACATCGAATATGTGTGGAACTGTCACGCCGGTGCGCTTGATGATTTCCTCGTCGCTGTCCACAAAAATCTTCCCCAGTTGCTTGGCCAGCATCCGTCCCACGGTGGTCTTGCCCGAGCCCATCATCCCCACCAGAATCAGGTTGCCAGAGCCAAGCTTGCGGCAGTTGCCCGGGCAGTCACTCGTATTATTCTCTTGGTTGATGTGCATGCGGCATATTGTAAACGATAAAAACAAAAGCCCGGACCAGCCGGGCTTTTCAAAAACAGGAAAAGCTGCAAATGCCTTGGTCTTACCGCAAACTCATTGCGTCCTTGATGATTTTGGGCGTTATGAATACCAGCAACTCGCTCTTGTTGTCCAACTTGGCCGAACTCCTGAACAGGTAGCCCAGCACCGGGATATCCCCCAGCAATGGCACCTTGTTGACCCCGTCGCTTTGTTGCTGGAGATATACGCCGCCTATCACCACCGTACCGCCGTTTTCCACCAGCACCTGGGTGGTTACCGTGTTGGTATTAATGCTGGGAACGCCTGCATACAACTGTCCAACCGAGTCCTTGTTTACCTTTATGTCCATGATGATATTGTCATCCGGGGTGATTTGCGGCTTGACTGCCAAACTCAACGTGGCGCTTTTGAAAGCCACATTCGTCGCGCCGCTGCTGCTGGCCTGCTGGTATGGAATTTCGGTACCCGTTGCTATCGTGGCTTCGGTCTGATCCGATGTCACGACACGGGGACTGGAGATGACCTTGCCCTTGCTGTCGGCTTCAAGCGCGGTCAGTTCAACAGAGAGCAACTTGCTCACACTGCTGTTGAACAACAGCATCGAGAATGCTCCTGCTGTCCCCGCAGAAGGCAGATTGACATTGGGTGTGTTGACAATCGGCGCCGTCGAGGTAACCAACGGTGAGGTTGCCATCGTTGCTGTACTGCCACCTATATTTCCCAATGCTTTTCCCACGTTAAATGTGTCCGTGGAGTTATATCCCAGCCTTACACCCAGATTCTTGCTGAAATTGTCCGTTGCTTCAACGATACGCGCTTCTATCATCACCTGGCGTACCGGCACGTCGACCTGCTTGATCAGTTTGCGCGCTTCTTCAAGTCGGTCGGGTGTGTCCTGAACGAACAGGGTGTTGGTGCGCGCATCTACAACTGCGCTGCCGCGTTTGGAGAGAATACGCTGCTTGTCACTCGACAAAAGCGCGGCCAGCGCATCGGCTTTTTGGTAACTGATCTGGAAACTTTCTGTGCGCAGGTCTTGCAGCTCGGATATTTCCTGGCGCGAAGTCAATTCGATTTTTTCCTTGGCTGCGATCTCTGCCCTGGGCGCAACCTGAATCACATTCCCGATTTTGCGCATATCCAGTCCGCGGCTCTGCAGGATGATGTCGAAAGCCTGATCCCATGGCACATCCTTCAACCTCAGCGTGATGTTGCCGCTTACGGTATCGCTGATCACCATGTTTGTTCCGGTGAAATCGGCTATCACATTCAAGGCTTCGCGAACATCGATCTTTTGGAAATTCAAAGTCAATTTTTCACCCGTATATTTGGTGCTGCCGCCCCGGGTCAGCTTGTCGGGATCAGCAACAACCGGCTTTACTTCCACGATGAATTTATTGTCAGTCTGGTAGGCCGAATGCTCCCAGTCGCCCTTGGGTTCGATCACCATACGAACGTTGTTGCCCTGCGCAAAGGTATCCACATTTTGCACCGGAGTTGCAAAATCGACCACGTCCAGTTTGCGCTGCAAATTTCGTGGCAGGTTGGTTTTAAGGAAATCGACTATCAACGTGGTGCCTTGTTGCCGTATATCAATTCCGATACCGGGATCGGAGAGGTCGACCTCTATGCGTCCTTCGCCATTTTTACCGCGACGAAAACCTATGTCGCGCAACTCGTGTTGCTGCGCACCTTGTTTTGCCTCGGCGAAACGTGCAGTTTTACTTGCCACGATATCTGCGGGCTTGTCATGCAAGCTGATCAGAAGATTATTGCCATCGATCTTGCTATCGTAAGTCAGCATTTGATTAAGGTTAATCACCAGGCGTGTGCGGTTGCCGGCTTGAACGATATTGGCACTGCGCAAATCCCCTGCCGTGAAATCCTGAACCGATTTACCCATTCCGTTTGCAGTATCAGGGAAATCAAATGCGATGCGTGGCGGAGTGTTGATGGTAAAGCCGGCCGGCAATTTTGCCAGTGGCTGAGCCAATTCGACCTTGATAATGGTGACTCCGTTACCGGTGCTGACACTCAGCGCGGAAATGCTGTTCTGCACATCGGCCTGAGCCTGTGCGCCAAATGCAAACAATGCGATGAGCAGGCCCGAAAATCGCACGGCATTTTGAACCCCTTTGTAAAGAAAACTGCCAGGAATTCCAGTTCGAAAGGTAAGGCGCATGAACCCGCTTGGCCTCGCAGAGGTTCTTGCAGTACCCTGTGTGCAAACACAGCGGCCTGCTCCTTGCGTGCAGATTCGTTCAGAGAACGAATTTATAGCAGTGTCAGTAAGCTGTTTCATTATTTTGCTCCTAATCATTCAATTAACTGCAGGCTGCTCATGCGCTCGGTCCAGTCGCCGGAACTGTCCTGCACCATCTCTTTTATTTTAACTTCAGTATCGGTCACTTCTTCAATCAAACCAAAGTTCAAGCCTATATGGTTGCCGGCCTTAACCCGATACAGCTTATTATCGGTCGCACGTATCACCGCATAACCCACTTTATTCATGTAAAGATAACCGACCATTTTGAGGCTTTCGAGCGGGAATTCCTCCAGGGCCTCTTTAGGACGGTCAAAGTCCGGCTGGTTTATTCCCGTACCGCCGGAACGTTTTTCCGGTTTGCGCGGCTTGAACGGGTCCGGCAAATTTGTCTCATTGTTGTAAGCAAAATATTCATAGGGTTTCACCTCTGGCGGAGGCTCTATTTTGCCGCGCATATCGGCGCCGGAATTTTTGACAAAATCGCGCAGATCCTGAAATTCTTCGCCGCCGCACCCTGTCAGCAATATCGAAACGAGCGCAAAATAGATCAGCTTCATTATCTCTTCGCTCCCTTCTGGCCGGCCTTCTGTGCGGCCACTTCTGCCTCATCCAGATAACGGAAGGTCTTCGCTGTAGCGCTCATGGACAACCCATTGCCTACAGGTGTTATCGATATATCATTCAGCGTGACTATACGCGGCAGCATCGCGATATCGCTGGAAAATTTGCCTATATCGTCATAATTTCCCGTTACCTTGATGGTGATGGGCTGTTCGGCAAACGCCCCTTCCATCTTTTCAACACCCGGCCTGAAAAGATCGAATTGTAGTCCACGCCCCAATCCTGCCTGATTGATATCGGTCAACAAAGCATCCATTTCAGATTTGCTTGGCAATTGTTTCAACAGCGCGCCGAATGATTCCTGGGTTTCGGTAAGTTGCTTCTTGATCAAGTCAAGATTGATTGCCTGCCGCTTTTTATTCAGGAAAGTTTCCTTCAACTGGCCTTCCTCTTGTTGTGCTCGGGTCAAGTTTGCCCATTGGTCCTGCCAAAGAAACAACGCGCCTGCCACAACCACCGCGACGAACAATGCCACAAAGGCCATAATCTTTGCAGGCCATGGCCACGCACCCGGAGTCTTGGGGTTCAAGTTCTTCAGGTCGGTAAAACTTTTCTTCAGGTCATCCAAGTTCATCATGTCACCTTAACGCTTTGTCCCGGCTGGTTTGCCGGAGGCCGGCGGGCTGACCGCTTTCTGCTGCTTGGTCAAGTTGAAGTTCAACGAAAATTCGTTGATACGTCCGCTTCCCGCAGTGGTTGCATGAATTTCTATCAGCGTAGCTGAATCCAGCCAGGGCGAGTCATCAATCGCCCGCATCAAGGTGGAGACGCGTGCATTTGACTGGGCATATCCAACCAGGTCAATTTTATTGCCCGTCTGTTTGAGCGACTTCAGATACACGCCATCCGGCAAAATACGCAACATTTGATCCAGCAGATGCACCACGTCTGAACGCGTACTTTGCAGCCCTTCCACGACATTCTTGCGTGCCAGCAAGGCCTGCGTTTGCTCACGGAGTTTTTTGATTTCCGCGATTTGCTTGTCCAACACCGCAGTTTGTTGCTTCAGGTATGTATTGCGTCTTTCCTGATAGGATATTTGCGTGTCGATTGCAATCGACACGGTTCCCACCAACAAGCCGGCCAACACAACAGAAATCGCACTGAATGCGATAAATTGAATTTGGCGGGCGCGCCGTTTTTCAGCACGATGCGGCAGAAGGTTTATGCGTATCACGATGGGTCGAACCTCCGCATTGCCAGGCCGCAAGCGATAATCAACGAGGGCGCATCAGTCTGCAATTGCCGCGGTTTGATCCGGCTCGATAGCGTCATCAGGGCAAACGGGTTTGCCACCATGGTGCTGACTTGAGTGCGTGTTGCCACCGCATCATCCAATCCGGGCAATGCCGCACATCCTCCAGACAGTACGACGTAATCCACCTCATGGTATTGCGTCGAAGTGAAGAAGAACTGCAAAGCGCGCGCGATCTCGGTCACCACGTTTTCACGGAAAGGCGACAGAACATCGCTCTCATAATTATCCGGCAAACCGCCATTGCGTTTGGCTGACTCAGCCTCTTCGGCAGACAAACCGAACACACTTTGTATCTGCTGCGTCAATTGGTCGCCACCCACCTGCTGGTCTCTCGAATATACCGACTGCCCATTTCGCAACACGTTGACGTTCATCACGTTCGAGCCAATGTCTATCAGGGCCACACACTTGTCTACCGCCGCTTCTGGAAGTTGTACCCTGATCTGCTCGAAAGCCATCTCGGCGGCATAGGGTTCGACATCCATGACTACAGTTTTTAGTCCGGCCAACTGGGCAGCTGCGACACGATCCTCGACGTTCGCCTTGCGGGAAGCCGCCAGCAACACTTCCAGTTCATCGGGGTTTTCTGGTGCTATGCCAATCACCTGGAAGTCGAGATTAACCTCTTCCAACGCAAACGGAATGTACTGGTTGGCTTCGGATTCGACTTGATATTCCAAATCCTCTTCGCGAAGACCGCTGGGCAATAATATCTTCTTGGTAATCACCGCTGCCGCGGGCAAAGCCATGCTTACGTTCCTGATTCGTGTGCCCATTCGCTTCCAGGCACGCTGCATACAGTCCGAAACGGCTTCAAGATTATTGATATTGCCGTCAGTGATGGCATCTTTAGGTAGCAATTCGATTGCATATCGCTCAACAGTGTAGCCACCCTTTTTGGGCAAAGCACTCAGCTCGACCATCTTGACTGATGACGCACTGATATCCAAACCTATCAGAGGCGGTGATTTAGCCCATAAAAAATCCAGCGGGATGTCAAAATTTACTTTAAGCATTGACTGGTTAGCGCTCTATTTGTATAAAGTGGTTTAAATCCTAGCAATAAGCATAAATTGTGTAAAGCTATTTTTAGGGGTTATTTATATTCGCAGAGCCGATATAATTACTCACACAATATCATTGTTAATTATTCCCGGACAACTTCAAATGTCTTTACGTCGCTGGCCCCTCCTTATTCTTGTCATTCTCACCCTGATTTTGCTGCCGACCATATTGTTGGGCTTGGCGGCGATAATAGCTTATCCGACCCTGCCTTCACTGGAGGTTCTGACTGACTATCGTCCCAAAATTCCGCTGCGCATTTATAGCGCGGAAGGCACGCTACTGGGTGAATTCGGGGAGGAACGCCGCGCACTGGTCAAGATATCAGAGGTACCTGATGTAATGAAACATGCCATTCTTGCCGCCGAAGACGATCGGTTTTATGAGCACGGCGGGATAGATTACATGGGTGTAATCCGCGCGGCACTTTCCAATTTCACTGCCGGTACCGTAAAGCAGGGCGCCAGCACAATCACCATGCAAGTGGCACGCAATTTTTTTCTGACCAAGGAAAAAACATGGACCCGCAAATTCAACGAGGTCCTGCTCACTTTCAAGATCGAACACAGCTTGAGCAAAGATGACATCCTGCAGCTTTATATCAACCAGATTTATCTTGGCCAGCGCGCTTATGGCTTTGCCATGGCCTCTCAAGTTTACTTTGGCAAACCTCTCTCGCAGGTCACTATTGCCGAAGCTGCGATGCTTGCAGGGCTGCCCAAAGCCCCCTCCGCATACAACCCTGTAGTCAATCCTAAACGTGCCAAACTTCGCCAGCTTTATGTTCTGCGCCGCATGCATGAATTAAACTACATCAGCGATGAACAATTTCAGCTTGCGCAGCAACAGCCGATCGTGACCGTGCGCGGCAACCAGGAATTCAGTGTCAAGGCAGGCTATCTTGCGGAGATGGTTCGCCAGGCTGTTTATGAAAAATATCAGGACGACGCCTACACACAAGGGCTCAAGGTTTACACCACCATCCGACAAAAGGACCAGCTTGCCGCTTATCAAGCCGTCCGGACGGGTGTGCTGGATTATGACCGTCGCCAGGGCTACCGTGGACCGGAAGGTTTTGTCGATTTACACGGCGACATCAGCAACACCGATCAACTGGACGAAGCACTGCAGGACATAGACAACAGCGATGACTTAATCCCTGCCGTAGTTCTTGAAGCGTCACCCCAACTGGTTCGTGCATATTGCAAGGGCGGCGAAATTGCCGAGGTCAGCGGGGATGCATTGCTTTTCGCCCAGGCGGCTTTGAACAAGAAGGTTGCCCTGAATCAGCGTATCAATGTCGGCTCAATCATCCGATTGCGCAAAGATGACAAGGGCGTATGGCAAATAAGCCAACTCCCGCAAGTCGAGGCCGCCTTCGTCTCCGGCGATCCGCGCTCCGGCGCAATTTATTCACTGATTGGCGGCTTCGATTTTAATCATAACCAGTTCAACCACATCACCCAGGCGTGGCGTCAACCCGGTTCAAGTTTCAAGCCCTTTGTATATTCCGCCGCGCTGGAAAAAGGCTTTACCCCAGCCACCATAATCAATGATGCGCCGTTGATTTTTGATGCGGAACAAACCGGCAACGAACCCTGGGAGCCGAAGAACTACGACGGAAAATTTGAAGGGCCGATGAGTATGCGCGAAGGCCTGATCAAATCAAAAAATCTGGTTTCGATACGCATATTGCAGTCCATCACCCCGGAATATGCGCACGATTATATTTCCCGGTTTGGTTTTGATCCCACCAAGTACCCTGCATATCTGACCATGGCTCTGGGAGCGGGATCCGTGACACCGATGGAAATGTTGACCGGCTATTCAGTATTTGCCAACGGCGGTTATCTCGTTAATCCCTATTTTATCCAGCGCATCGAGGATGCCCATGGCAACATACTTTACCAGGCAACTCCTGAAGTGCCGGGAAATGGCGCAAAGCAGGTCATTGATGTTCGCAACGCCTATACCATGGTCAGTATGCTCCAAGATGTGGTCAAGCATGGTACGGGCATTCGTGCCATGCAACTTGGCCGGCAAGATCTGGCCGGCAAGACCGGCACCACGAACGATTCCATTGATGCCTGGTTTTGCGGCTTCCAGCCGACCGTGGTCGGTATCGCCTGGATCGGCTACGATCAACCGCGCAGTCTGGGCGACAGGGAAACCGGCGGGGGAGCAGCGCTGCCTATCTGGATGGGTTACATGGGAAAGGTGCTCAAGGATGTGCCTGAAGCGGTTTACACCATGCCGGACAACATGGTTGCAGTACATATCAATGCAAATGGTTATCGTGATGACAATAGCCCGCGGGTCGAATATTTTTATAAGGAGAACGTCCCGCCCGAGCGTGCCATGCCCACACCCAGCCAGGAAACAAAACCAGCCGACACTGTCAGGGATCAATTGCTCTAACCGCCTGCATGAGCAAAGAACGCCCGCCCAGAGAATATGCACATAGACGCGACCTGATGCGCGAGCAACTGGCGCATCAGGCCGCAAAACTGATGGCGGAGGATGGCATCACCGACCACGCCTTTGCCAAACGCAAGGCGGCCCGGCAGCTCGGCGCAGCGGACACGCAACACTTGCCCAGCAATCAGGAAGTAGATGACGCATTGAACAGCTACCGCGCGCTCTACCAGCAAGACAGCCACCCCGACGTTCTTTATCGGCTTCGCGAAGAAGCGCTCGCCACCATGCGCCTTCTGGCGGGGTTTCATCCCTACCTGACCGGTTCGATATTAAACGGGACTGCCGGCGAACAGTCCGATGTCAACCTGATGCTGTTCAGCGACGACGCAAAGGCCGTCCTGTTGTTCCTGCTAAAGCACAACATTGATTTCGAGGATGGAGAATGGAAGATACGGGTCAATGGACGCGAAGAGTCGGTACCGAGCTATACCCTGACTGGCGAATCCGGCACACAGATCCACATCATCGTCCTGCCGGAAAACGCGCGCCACAGCGGTAGCCGCCATCCTGAGACCCATGCGGATATTGCCGCAGTGGCAGCATTGTTGGAGGGTTGAAGAAGTATGCGGTGCAATACATCACATACAGGAAGGCAATTTCCCAAACTCTTGCGAGCCTGAATAGTTACTTATAGTTATGTAAATCAGCCTTTCAACCATTTCGCCGCATCCAGCGCAAAGTAGGTCAGTATCCCATCCGCTCCGGCACGCTTGAATGCTAGCAAAGCTTCCAGCACGCATGCCTTTTCGTTCAGCCAGCCGTTCTGCGCGGCCGCCTTGAGCATGGCATATTCGCCGCTGACCTGATACACGAAAGTCGGTGCCTTGAATTCGTCCTTCACGCGGCGCACGATGTCGAGGTAGGGCATGCCGGGTTTGACCATCACCATGTCGGCGCCTTCCTGCAAGTCGAGGCCGACTTCCCACAGCGCCTCATCGGAGTTGGCCGGATCCATCTGGTAAGTGTATTTATTGCCCGAACCCAGGTTGCCGCTGGAACCGACGGCGTCGCGGAACGGGCCGTAGAAACTGGAGGCATACTTGGCCGAATAAGCCATGATGCGGGTGTGGACGTGCTTGTTGGCATCCAGCGCCGCGCGCACCGCACCGATGCGGCCGTCCATCATGTCGGATGGAGCGACTATGTCGGCACCGGCGGCGGCGTGGACTTGAGCCTGTTGCACCAGCACCGCAACGGTTTCATCATTAAGAACATAGCCGCTGGCGTCGATCAGGCCGTCTTGCCCGTGGCTGGTGTAGGGGTCAAGAGCAATGTCGGTCATCACGCCGAGTTCCGGAAAGTTCTTTTTCAGCGCGGCAACCACACGAGGCACGAGGCCATTCGGATTGTAGGCTTCGCGTGCATCCAGACTCTTCAGCGGCATATCTATCACCGGGAAAATCGCCATCACCGGTATCCCCAGTTTGACGCATTGCCCGGCATCCTTGAGCAGCAGATCCAGCGTTTTGCGTTGCACCCCGGGCATGGATTTCACATCCTCGATTTTATTGCTGCCTTCCAGCACAAAAACCGGGTAAATGAAATCCGCAGGTGTGAGCACATGCTCACGCATCAGGTCTCGCGAAAAGCCATCGCGACGCATACGCCGCATTCGCTTGTGTGGGTATTTCCCTAGTGTTTGCATGATTATTCCTACAAAAATTATTTTCTTTGGAACTAATTCAGGAACTGCTTATCTTATTCAGCGAATGATGTATTTCATTCCACGTTTCTCCTCCCTGAGCGTGTGTCTTAACTTTGTTAAGACTTTGCCCCCGGCCTCCCCCTTTGGCAGGGGGCATTTTTTTGCCCAAAATCCAAAATGCCGTCGCCATACGTTGTTGCACTCAAATAATCTTGCTTGCATACCGCCTTGTATGCGGCGCTACGATTATTTTCGTGCGCCTAGTCTGGCTTATAACCAGCCTCTTGGTCACCGTTTTTTGGTGGCTTAGTGGAATGGCTAGTAGTTCCATCAGGCATTTTTGAATTTCCTGCAAACCAGTATGCAATCACGGCTTCCGCCTCTTCCGTGCCCAGTTTTTTCAGGCTGGAAAATAATTGCACGGAACACTGCGGAAAATGCTCGGCAAGATGGGATTTTACCCGACTCAATGTCAGCGTGGCTTGTTGCCTGCTAAGCTTGTCCGACTTGGTCAGCAGGATATGCACCGGTTTACCGGTCGGCGCAAACCAGTCCAGCATGTTCTCGTCCAGCTCGGTCAGCGGGTGTCGCGAATCCATGATCACCACCAGGCCGCACAACTCATCGCGCGTTTGCAAATATTCACTGAGCAAGCCTTCCCAATGACGTTTGCTTTCGGGCGGCACTTTGGCGTAACCGTAACCGGGCAAATCCACCAGAAAATTATTGTTACCCAGGGAAAAATAATTCAGGTGCTGGGTGCGTCCCGGTGTTTTGCTGGTATAGGCCAGGCGCACATGATTCGCCAATGTGTTGATCGCGCTCGATTTGCCCGCGTTGGAACGCCCGACAAATGCCACTTCCCTGCCGCCATGCTGCGGCAAGTCTTTCAGATGATTGACGGTGGTGTAGAACTCGGCTTGTGAGAACAGCCCCATTATTTCCAGGACTTGAAAATTTTGTCAGCTGCCGCGATGGTCGCCGCGATGTCCTCCCCGGTGTGAGCCGCGGAAACAAAGCCTGCTTCGAAAGCTGACGGCGCGAGATATACCCCTGCCTCCAGCATGGCGTGAAAAAAACGATTGAACGCCTCTTTGTCGCAACTCATCACCTCGGCATAGCTGGTGGGCAAAGCCTTGCTGAAATACAGGCCGAACATGCCGCCGATGGATTGCGCGCAGAACGAAATGCCGTGTTGCCTGGCGCTGGCCGACAAACCATCGGTCAACTGCGTGGCCAGTCTGGAAAGGTTTTCGTAAAACCCCTTTGCCTGAATGAGCTTCAGAGTAGCCATTCCAGCCGCCACGGCCACCGGATTGCCGGACAGCGTACCGGCCTGGTATACCGCGCCGAGCGGGGCCAGACATTGCATGATGTCGCGCCGCCCGCCGAATGCCGCAGCCGGCAGGCCTCCCCCCATTACCTTGCCCAGCGTCACCAGATCCGGCTTGATACCGTAATAGCCTTGTGCGCCTTGCAGGCTGACGCGGAAACCCGTCATCACTTCGTCCAGAATCAGCACCGCACCGTACTGGGTACAAAGGCTGCGCAATGCATTCAGAAACTCCGGCTTGGGCGTGATCAGATTCATGTTTCCCGCCACCGGTTCAACGATCACCGCGGCGATTTCCTTGCCCATTTCGGCGAAGGCGCGCTCCAACCCTGCCGCATCGTTGTAATCCAGCACTGTGGTCAGCGCGGCGATCTCGGCCGGCACACCGGACGAACTCGGCTGACCGAACGTCAGTGCGCCGGAACCCGCCTTCACCAGCAAGCCATCGGAATGGCCGTGGTAGCAACCCTCGAATTTGATGATGCGGCTGCGCCCGGTAAAGCCGCGCGCCAGACGGATTGCCGACATCGTGGCTTCGGTACCGGAACTCACCAGGCGCACCATTTCCAGGCTCGGCAACAGCTTGCACAACAGCTCCGCCATTCCCAGTTCGGCCGCCGTCGGCGCACCGAAACCCAGGCCCTGGGCTGCCGCATCCTGCACCGCCTTGACCACGTCGGGATGACAGTGTCCGACGATCATCGGCCCCCATGAACCGACGTAATCGGTATAGCGCCTGCCATCCGCATCCCAAACATACGCACCCTTGCCACGCTGCAGAAATAGCGGCGTGCCGCCGACTGAGCGGAACGCGCGTACCGGTGAATTCACCCCGCCCGGAATAACTTTTTGTGATTCATCGAAAAGCTGCTGGTTGTGCGAAGTCATGTTCTATCTTTGCTTTCTATCGAACTTGTTTGAGGATAATTCAAATTTGAAAACTGCCGCGCAGCATCCCGGATATCGGCCGCGCTGAATACCGCGGAAATCACCGCCAGAGCATCAGCGCCGGCTTCCAGCAACTGTGCCGCATTACCGACGGCAATGCCGCCTATCGCCACCAATGGAACTCCAATTTCGCGGCGTGCCTGCCGCAATAAATCGGGCGATGCCGCCACTGCATCCGGCTTGACTGTCGAAGCAAAGAAGCTGCCAAAGGCCACGTAATCCGCGCCTTGCTGAACCGCCTCATGCCCTAAAGCGACGCGATTATAGCAAGATACGCCGATCAGTTTAGCCTTGCCCAATACCGCGCGGGCGACAGCCACACTGCCATCTTTTCCGCCCAGATGCACACCGTCAGCGCCTACCTGCTGCGCCAGCACCACATCATCATTGATGACCAGCGGCACAGAAAATTCATGGGTCAATTCGCGCAATGCACGGGCTTGTTCCAGACGCAATGCCGCATCAGCGGTCTTGTTGCGATACTGCAACACGCGCGCCCCGCCCAGTAAAGCAAGCCGCGTTTTGCGCAACAACTCCGCCGTATTCTGCTCGTCCGGCGTGATCGCGTATAAGCCGCTAACCAAGCGATGAGCAACACGACGCGTTTTTACTTCGCTCACTTATCACCCTCTCCTCAATCCTCCCCCGAAAGCGGGTGAGGAGGCAATCGTCTGCCCCTTCAAGGGGCAGAGACTTGCTGGTTCAACCGTTAATTCGGGCGCTCAGGCTGGGGCTCATCATCCTCTTCACCGCGCGCCCAAAACAAGCGATCCGGAATGTGCTGCCCCATACCGGGTCGAAATCCGGCATTCAAGGTTTGCCAGGTGTATTCCTGCGCCTCCTTTACCGCCTCCGGCACGGCCACACCCTGCGCAATCAGCGCCGCAATCGCGGATGCAAGGGTACAGCCTGAGCCGTGATAGATTCCCGGCAAGCGCGCCCAGCTATCGCTGCTGACAACCCCAAGTTCACTGTATAAGGTATTGGTGACCTTCGGCGTTTGTTCATGGGTACCGGTGATCAGCACATACTCGCAACCCATGCGCAATATGCGCTTGGCGCATTCCTCAAGTGTCGGGTCGTCCTCTTCATTGTCTTCGTCCAGCGCGAGACGCCGTGCCTCCATGCTGTTCGGCGTGATGATGGTCGTCTGCGGGATCAGCAGTTCGCGCATCGCATCCAGCATGTCTTCATTTGCCAATTCGTCGCCGCGTCCCGATGCCAGCACCGGATCCAGCACCAGCGGAATATCGGGGTAGTCCGCCAACACCTCGGCAATCGCCGCAATATTTTCCACGCTGCCGAGCAGGCCGATCTTGAATGCCGCAACCGGCACATCCTCCAGCATGGCGCGCGCCTGATCCACCACCCATTCGGGATCGATAGGCAGCACATCATCCACCCCGCTGGTGTCCTGCACGGTGATTGCGGTAACTACCGACAACGGGTGGCAGCCCATGCTGGAAATGGTTAACAAGTCAGCCTGCAAGCCCGCACCCCCGCTGGGATCGGATGCGGCAAAAGTCATTACTAAAGGGAACGATTCAGACATGATCTGGGCTATGGTTAATATGTACGACGTATACGCATTTTACCCTATATGATAGCGACTACCGAACACAATGATATTGTCGATTAGGAGGGAACAGGATGCGCATACTTCACACCATGCTGCGCGTAGTTGATCTGGAGAAATCACTCGCGTTTTATACCGGCGTACTCGGCATGAAATTGCTGCGCCGCACCGACTATCCGGACGGAAAATTCACCCTGGCTTTTGTCGGCTACAGCGACGAAGCCAGCGGTGCGGTGATCGAACTCACCCACAACTGGGGCACGGAAAAATACGAACTCGGCAATGCCTACGGCCACATCGCCGTTGAGGTGGAAGATGCTTACGCCGCCTGCGAAAACATCAAACAACGCGGCGGCAAGGTGGTGCGCGAGGCGGGACCGATGAAACACGGCAACACAGTAATCGCATTTGTTGATGACCCTGATGGTTACAAGATCGAATTGATCCAGAAGAAACCCGGCTAGCCGCCCGCCTGTCGCTCATTCAGGTAATTCGCCACCTTGATAAAATCTGCCACCGCCAGATTCTCGGCGCGCAACTGGGCATTGATACCCAACTTTTCGAAATCCTGCCCGCTCAAATAACCCTTGAGCGTGTTGCGCAATGTCTTGCGGCGTTGCCCGAATGCAGTCCTGACGATCGCGGCAAACAATTTTTCATTGCGCACCTCAATCTCGCCGGCAGGCAGGGGAATCATGCGAACGATGGCGGAATCCACCTTGGGCGCGGGGCGAAAAGATTCGGGCGGCACGTCGAGCAACTTTTCCATCCGGAAGCGGTATTGCAGCATCACCGACAGCCTCCCGTATGCGGGCGTGGAAGGCTCGGCCACCATGCGTTCGACCACTTCGTTTTGCAGCATGAAATGCATGTCGAGTATGCGCCCGGCATAGGCGGCAAAGTGGAACAGCAACGGCGAGGAAATGTTGTAGGGCAGGTTGCCGACGATGCGCAACGGTGCGGGTAGCGTCGCGAGATCAAATTTCAGGGCGTCTCCTGCGTGGATAGTCAGTTTTGATTTCAGATTATCCTGGGGATAGTCTTGCTGCAGTCGCGCGATGATGTCGCGGTCGATCTCCACCACATGCAGGTGATCTAATTTTTTCAACAATGGGCGGGTCAGCGCGCCCAGGCCCGGCCCGATCTCGACCATATTGTCTTCCGGTTCGGGGCGGATCGCAGAAATGATGTCGGCTATGATCCGCTCATCGACGAGAAAATTCTGGCCAAAACGTTTCTTGGCTTGATGGCTCATCGCGGCAGCCTGCAATAACGTTTCGGCGCAGGCTCATACGCACAGCGCGTGATGCCGTAGCCAAAACGCACCCCCGCTTGATAGCTCATACGGGTGTCCTGGCGGGACGTTTCGGCGCAGGCTCATACGCGTAGCGTGTGATGCCGTAGCCAAAATTTTTCTTGGCCTTATGCACGATGTGTTTGTTCGCACTGCACCATCTGGGCGGCAAGCCTGATCGCTTCCAGCAGACTGCCACTGTCGGCTTTGCCGGTCCCCGCGAGGTCGAGTGCCGTGCCATGGTCCACCGAGGTGCGAATGATGGGCATGCCCAGCGTGACGTTCACGCCCTGCCCGAAGCTGGCATGTTTCAGCACCGGCAGACCTTGGTCGTGATACATGGCAAGCACGCAGTCGCACTGCGCCAGTTTGCGCGGTGTGAACAGGGTGTCGGCAGGCAGTGGAGCACTGACGTTCATGCCCCCGGCGCGCAATTTGTCCAGCACAGGAATCATCACCTCGATTTCTTCACGCCCCAGATATCCGCCTTCGCCGGCATGCGGATTCAGACCTGCCACCAGGATGCGCGGCTGCGCAATGCCGAAGCGGTGCTGAAAATCGTGCTGAATGGTGCGCAGCACATTCTCCAGCAATGAGGCAGTGATCGCCGCAGGCACGTCTTTCAGGGCAAGATGTGTGGTAGCGAGGGCCACGCGCATCCCGCCGCCGACCAGCATCATCACTACCTGCTTCGTTCCGGTCTGTTCGGCGAGAAATTCGGTGTGTCCGGTGAAATTGATTCCCGCATCGTTGATGATGCCCTTGTGTACCGGCGCGGTAACCATGCCGGAAAACTCCCCCGTCTGGCAGCCTCGCACCGCCCGGCGCAGCGTCGCCAGCACATATTCGCTATTGGCGGCATTCAGTACACCGGCATGGCATTCCGCAACAAGCGGCACATGTATAACCGTCAGGGTATTGGGCTGGGCTGCACTTTCCGGTGACGCTGAAAAATCGCGCACCTGCAAACCAATACCGATTTGCGCGGCACGCTGTTGCAGCAAGTATTTATCGGCGATAACAACGAAGGGAATTCCGGGAGATGCCGCAGCAAGCTGTACACACAGATCTGGGCCTATGCCTGCCGGTTCTCCAGCGGTAATAACCAACGGCGCATGATGCGAGACGGCATTCACCGGTTACTTGTTCTCTTTCAGACGATATTCGATAAACGCCCGGTCACGCAACTGGCGCAGCCAGTCCTGAAACAACTCATCCGACTTGAAGGTGCCGATCGCAATCCGTGCCTGCTGGCGTTTCTGTTGCTCGCTGACATCGGTATCGCGCCGCGCCAATACCTGAATCAGGTGCCAGCCAAATTGCGATTGCACCACGCCCATTTGACCGGGTTTTAATTTGTTCATCTCCTCTTCAAATTCCGGAACGGTCTCCCCCGGGGAAAGCCAGCCCAGGTCACCGCCCTGTTGCGCGCTGCCGTCCTGCGAATACCGTTTGGCCTGCTCGGCGAAATCCGCGCCGGCTTCGATGCGCTGCTTGATTTCCATGATGCGTTTTTTGGCTTCCGCTTCCGGCATGATCTCGCTGGTCTTGATCAGAATATGCCGCGCATGGGTTTGCGTAATCACCGCTGGCGCATTGGTGCTGCGTTTTCCCAACAGTTTGAGGATATGAAAGCCGCTTGAACTGCGCAACACCGCGGAGATTTGTCCGGGCTTCATATTCTGCAAGACGTTCATGAACAGCGGAGGAATGGTATCGCCAGAATGCCAACCCAGATCGCCGCCCTTCAGCGCGTCCTTGGCATCCGAAATACTTGCCGCCACCTGCGCAAAATCTGCGCCGCCATTCAATTTGCTCAACGCCTGTTCGGCCCGTTCGCGCGCGGCCTGGATTTTCGCCGAGCTTGCCTGCTCCGGCACCACCACCAGAATATGGGCGAGATGGAACTCCTCCCCCTCACTGCCGATCCTGGCCTTGTTGGCAAGATAATCGTCCACTTCTCTTTCGCTGATCACGAGCTTGCTTTCCACTTCACGTTTGCGCAACCGCGTGGAAATGATTTCACCGCGGATTTCTTCACGGAATTTCTTGTAATCCACACCGTCCGCTTCGAGCTTGGCACGGAAAGCGTCCAGGGAAGGAAAATTGTTCTGCTGCGCGATGCGGGTAATCGCCAGATTCAGCTGCGTATCGTCCACTCGCACGCCGTTTTCCCTGGCATACTGCCGCTGCAACATATCGGTGATCATGCGCTCCAGAATTTGTTTTTGCAGCACATCCTCCGCGGGCAACGGCGTATTCTGTCTTTGCAATTGGCTGACCACCTCGCGCACACGATCATCCAGTTCATTGCGGGTAATCACATCATCGTTGACCACCGCGACCACCGAATCAATATCCGCAACCTGCTGTTGCGGATCCTGGGACGGCTGGACCGATTTTCCAGCCTGCGTTGTTGCCATTGCGGGCTTGGCGGGCAGGCTATCTGCCGCATGTGCAGCTTGAGCCGCGAACAACACACAACACATCATCAGGAATTTTATTTGCATTTGTTTCTTTCTGTCATTAGGGCGAAACTTGCGGTGATTGAATGGCAGCTTTGTCGTTCAATTTGGTATAGCCGGGCACACTTTGCTTGAGCAGATCCAGCGGGTCCGAACCGACCTTTACAAAGTCATTCAGCTCGAGCTGGACGAAGAATCCGGTATTGGATTGTTGTGTTGCCGTGGCAAAGCGTTGCGCCACAAGACGCAACAGCCAGCAATCCTGATTATACTCAAGCCCGCCTATCGTCTCCAGAATTCTGGAATCCTGCAGCGAATAGTTCCAGCGCGCCACCCCGTGCCAGCGGCCGAATATCGGCCATTGCGTGGAAAGATCGATCTGACGCAAGGTATTGCGCGTGAAACGGTATCCCAGATTAAGAACCTTGCCGACTTCAGGGCGATAACTCGTGGAAATGTTGTAACGCTGCACATGCGATTGATTCGGATCGAATTGAAATTCGCTGTCCAGCGACCATTGCCTGGTCATGCGCCCGGAAAGCGCCAGCAAAATATCCGACTTATTGGTCGTTATCGCGGGGGTAACCAGATTCACCCGGGGCGTGGTGAAGCTGATCCGTTCACCTATTATCATCTTAAGGCGTTCCATTCCGCTGTCCTGTTCCAGCAGACGCGAGGTCAGCGCCAGCGTGAGCTGATTGGCATCGCCGACACGGTCGCTGCCAAAAAAGCGATTCTCCATGAACATCTGGGTAAAACTGAAATCGGCTTGCGCCGTGTCGAAATTCGGCAATTGCGATTGGTCCTTGTACGGTACATACACATAAAATGCGCGCGGCTCCAGCGTCTGCACATAGCCGTTATTGAACATGTTTCCCTCGCGCTCGAAAGCAACGCCGCTGTCCACGCTGAGAATTGGCACAGTGCTCGATAAAGTTGACAATGCCCCGGTATTATTCGCGCCCATCGTGTAATACGCACTATGCAACGCCACCTTCGGCGTCACGTAATATGCCGGCGTGCTTACCAGCGGATAACTGGCGCTGGGGTTGATCACCAGGCGCGTGGCATTCACTAAAGTGGGATGGCTGAAATTCACGAATTCGCCGGCAAAATTGACGTTTGCGCCGGCATAGTTTTGCCGTGCATTGAGCGTCAATTGCGGCAGCCGGGTATAAGGCACGACAATTGGCGCGGCCGGGTCCTGCAAGGTCTGGTAGTGCTGCACACGCGCCATAGCATCCCACCAGCCGCCGCTGTAGTTAACCCCGCCTTCCTGCAACAGGTTGGCCTGCGACGTGGCGTTGATCGCATTGCCCAGGTCGCGAAAATAATTATCGTCCCCGGCGCGGGAGTAATCCACATAGCCATTCAAGTCGCTCGCCAGCACCTGGTCGTGTCGCAGGCTGAAGAACGAACGGCTGCTCTTGGTAATTACATCGTTGGGCAACACGTCCACATTCAATTCGCCGTGAAAACCGGGCTCGAGATAGCGAAACTCGTTGTTGAGCATCAGGCCGCGCTTGGTCATCATCCGCGGAGCAATCGTCGCATCGAAGTTGGGCGCAATATTCCAGTAAAACGGCAGCGTGATTTCACTGCCGCCAGTGCTCGTACCGCCAAAAATCGGTGCCATGAATCCCGACTTGCGCTGGTTATTCAGCGGGAAGTCCATCCATGGCGAATACAGGATTGGAACCCCCTTGAACTCGACCAATGCGTTATGGGCTACACCGACCTGCCGGTCTCGATCGATCTCCAGCAACCCCATGCTCATCTCCCAATCCTGGTTACCTGCCGGACAGGTTGTATAGGTGGCATTGTCCAAGCTGTAGTGCAGGCGATCCTGTATCTGGAGCGTATCTGCGGAACCGCGCGCAGCATTTTCCTTTAAATAATATTGCGGTTTCTCCATAGCCCCGCTGCTTTTGTCCATATTGAACATAAGATGCGGGCCGTTCATGGTATTGCCATCCTGCTTCAGGATCACCCCGCCCTGCGCATCGATTTCGTGAGTATGCTGATTGAATAGCAGGGTATCGGCACGAATCGACTTACCGTCCTGGCTTATCGTCGCATTCCCGGTCGCCTCGATTTGATCGTTCGCTTTCCCCACCAGTTTGTCCGCTTCAATAACGGCGGGACCCTCCTGGTTGGTGCCGGTCAGCGCCGGGGGGGGAATGTCCGTGCCTGAGCCGGGCAGGTCTGCGCCCGCGTAAGAATGTTGCGCAACGCAAAACATCAGGACAACGAAAGGATATTTGAATCGAAACCGCATAACGCGCAGCAAATAGTAAAATGATAAACTCGAGTCAGTTTAACATTAAGTCCATGCCAAAGCCCGATATGCAACGCCAGCAACAACTTGCCGAATGGCTGCACAGCCTGTTCCCCGATGAACAATTTACGCTTGCCCCCGCTTCTGCGGATGCCAGTTTCCGCCGCTACTTCCGCGCAACATTCGCGGATGGCCAAACGCTCATCGTGATGGATGCCCCCACGCAACACGAGGACTGCCGCCCTTTCCTGCACATCGGGAAACTGTTCGAGGATGCCGGAACGCATGTGCCGCATGTGTATGCACAAGACCTGGAGCAGGGATTTTTGCTGTTGTCCGACCTCGGCAACACCACCTACCTTCAGGCATTGGCCAGCGGAGAAACCGGCAGTGCGCGGGCACTCTATGGCGATGCCACCGATGCGCTGATCAAGATCCAGCTTGCTTCGCGCGACAATGAATTGCCTCCCTACGACGAAGCCCTGCTGCTGCGCGAGATGCGCCTGTTTCCGGAGTGGTATATCGCCAGGCACCTGAATGTCGTGCTCAACGATGCGCAGAGCAACAAGCTGGAAACCGTGTTCGCGCGCATCCTCGCCAACAACCTCGCCCAGCCGCGCGTCTATGTCCACCGCGACTACCACTCGCGCAACCTGATGAAGCTCGAGAAAAACAATCCGGGAATATTGGACTTTCAGGACGCGGTATATGGCCCGATCACCTACGATCTGGTCTCGCTGTTCAAGGATGCCTATATCCGCTGGGAAGAAGCCGAGATCATCGACTGGCTGGTACGTTACTGGGAAAAAGCGCGCAAAGCCGGCCTGCCGGTGCACAACGACTTTTCCGAGTTCTATCGCGATTACGAATGGATGGGCGTGCAACGTCACCTCAAGGTGCTGGGCATCTTCGCCCGGCTTTACCACCGTGACGGCAAGGAAGCGTACCTGAAAGACTTACCGCTGGTCATGTCGTACTTGCGTGCTGCCTGCGCGCGCTATATCGACCTCAAGCCGTTGCTGAATCTGCTTGATGTATTGGAGCCGCATATAAAGCAAGAGGGCTATACATTTTGAACGATGCTGAGCATCTCCCTCTCCCCAACCCTCTCCCACAAGCGGGAGAGGGAGCAAGCGTGGAAGACATAAAAACATGATTGCGATGCTGCTGGCTGCCGGCCGCGGCGAACGCATGCGTCCGCTCACCGACGTGACCCCCAAACCGCTGCTGGAAGTTGCCGGCAAACCGCTGATCGTCTGGCACATCGAAAATCTGGTGCGCGCGGATATACGCGACCTTGTGATCAACCACGCCCACCTCGGCGCGCAGATCGAAAAAATCCTGGGTGACGGCAGCCGGTTCGGCGCCCGGATTCAGTATTCTCCCGAGGCGCAAGCGCTGGAAACCGCGGGCGGCATTGCCAACGCCTTGCCGCTGCTGGGTGACGAGCCTTTCGCCGTGATCAACGGCGACATATTCTGCGATTATGATTTTGCCAACTTGCGCGATCGGGCTGCCAGGATCATTGCCAAGGGCGATACCGCGCACCTGGTTTTGGCAAACAATCCGCCGCAACATCCCCACGGTGACTTCGGTTTGCATCAACAACGCATTACAGACAGCGCACCCAGACTCACCTTCAGCGGCATCGGCATCTATAAACCCGGCCTGTTCGCCGGCATCCCGCGCGGCAGCATCGCGCCGCTGGCTCCGCTGCTGCGCGCGCAAATCGCGCTCGGCAAGGTCAGCGGCGAACAACACCAGGGCTTATGGGTGGATGTCGGCACACCACAGCGGCTGGCCGAACTCGACAGCCAAGTTTGTGCATTGCAAAAAGCGTCCCGTTCACTGCACAATGCGCCATGACCATAGACCCGACAATTTATTCCCAACGACGTGACCGCCTGCTGACACAAATGCAGCGCGGCATCGCCATCATCCCCACCGCTGCCGAAGTGGCGCGCAATGCCGACACGCATTATGGATACCGCCACGACAGCAATTTTTATTATCTGAGCGGTTTCACCGAACCGGAAGCGGTGTTGGTGCTGATTGCCGGAGACGAACCGCAATCCATCCTGTTCTGCCGCGAAAAGAATCTGGAGCGCGAAATCTGGGATGGTCACCGTTTTGGTCCCGATGCCGCACAGGGGTTGTTCGGTTTCGACGCGGCTTATCCGATAGCCCAACTGGATGAAAAGCTGGCCGAACTGATGGGCAACCAGCCCGCTCTGTTTTACCCCCTGGGCTTCGATGCTGCCTGGGACCAGCGCATGCTCAGGTTACGCGGCACGGTCCAGGAGAAAATCCGCAGCGGTATCCGCGCGCCGGACCAAATCCGCGATGTGCGCGGCCTGCTCAACGAAATGCGCCTGTTCAAGGATACGCACGAGCTCGACATCATGCGCCGCGCCGCAGCGATTTCCACCCGCGCTCATGAACGCGCGATGCGGTTCACCCTCCCCGGTCAATTCGAATACCAGGTCGAAGCCGAACTGCTGCATGAATTCTGCAGCCATGGCGCGCGTCATCCCGCTTATACCTCCATCGTCGCGGGTGGCGCGAATGCCTGCGTGCTGCACTATGTGGGCAACAACGCCAAGCTCCGCGACGTCGATCTGCTGCTGATCGATGCGGGTTGCGAACTGGACGGCTACGCCTCCGACATCACGCGCACCTTCCCGGTCGGCGGAAAATTCAGCGCCGAACAAAAGGACGTGTACGAAATCGTGCTGGCCGCGCAAACCGCCGCGATTGACGCCGCAAAACCGGAGCAGAGCTGGAACGCGCCGCACGATGCCGCGCTGCGCGTACTGGCGCAGGGTTTCATCGACCTCAAACTGTGCCATGGCAGCGTGGATGCCGTGCTGGAAAGCGAGAGCTACAAGCAATTTTACATGCACCGCACCGGCCACTGGCTGGGCATGGATGTGCACGACGTCGGCGACTACAAGACCGGCAACGACTGGCGCGCGTTGCGACCCGGCATGGTGCTGACCGTCGAACCGGGCTGCTACATTCGACCCGCCGATAATGTGCCTATGGCATTGTGGAACATCGGCATCCGTATCGAGGACGACGTGGTGATCACCGCGCAAGGCAATGAAGTGTTGACCGAGGCTGCGCCGAAAACGGTGACGGATATCGAAGAGCTGATGAGGATATCGTGACCGCTGAATATGACATCGCCATCATCGGCGGGGGCCCGGTCGGCGCGGCGCTGGCGCTGGCCTTGCGCGACAGCAGGCTGAAGGTTTGCGTGCTGGAAGCGCGCCCGGCGGATTCCGCCAGCCAGGATGCACGCGCACTGGCCCTGTCCTACGGCAGCCGCCTGTTGCTCGCCCGTCTCGGCATATGGGATGCGTTGCACGATGTATCGCCGATACGCACCATCCATATTTCGCAAAAGCAAAGCTTTGGCCGCGCCGTGCTGCAAGCCGAAGAATTGAATGTGCCGGAACTCGGCTATGTGTTGCCCTACCCGGCGTTGCAGGACGCACTGACCGGTGCGCTGAAGCATTGCGATGTTTCATCAATCTACGGCGCAAGCGTCACGCGTTTGATCAACTCGGTCGGCCACGCCACTATCGACTATCAACAGGATGGGGCCGAACATACCCTGCAAACCCGTCTCGCGGTCGTCGCCGACGGTGGCAAGTTACTGGCACAGCAATATCCTCCGCAAGTACGCGACTACGGGCAGAGTGCGCTGATCACCCACATCACCTGCTCCGCGCCCCGGGAAAGCACCGCGTTCGAGCGTTTCACACCGCAGGGGCCGCTGGCGCTGCTGCCGTTTCAAAACGGATACGAACTGGTATGGACTGCGCCGCACCAAGTCGCGCAGGAAATGCTGGCATGGGACAACGCAAAATTTCTGCACGAACTGCATCAGCACTTCGGTGACCGCGTCGGAGAATTCCTGACTGTAGCCAAGCGCACCTGCTTTCCACTCGGCCTGAGGCGAGCGCCGCAGCAGTCACCGATGCCGCATGTCGTGCTGCTCGGCAACGCCGCGCAAACCATGCACCCGGTCGCCGGACAGGGTTTCAACATGGGCCTGCGCGACGCGTGGGAACTTGCGCAGGAAATACTCGATGCGGTCCCGGAAGCGCTGGGCACGGAAGCGATGCTTGCTTCATACCGAGCACAGCGACACACCGACCGCGAAGCCGGAATACGTTTTACCGATGGCCTGGTGCGACTGTTCTCCAACGGCCTGCCGGGGTTAAGCGCGGGGCGCGCTGCTGCGCTTAGTGCGCTGGATTGTTTGCCGTTTGCGAAGAAGTTTGTCGCGAAGCGGATGATGTTTGGGGCGAATGGTTAGCCGGCTTTACGGAGAGGTTTGAAATGGGTGCCGGCGGCTGCACCGCTACATGTCTTTGGTCGCAGTTCCAGAAAGGTGATCATGAATGAAATCCGTTAGTTGGGATGGAAAAGCGGTTTATCCATCGAAGATTGTATGTATAGGCAGAAATTATGTTGACCACATCAAGGAGCTGGATAACGAGGTGCCACAGGAGCCCGTTATTTTCATCAAGCCGAATTCAGCCATCTCAAACGAAATTCATTCCGGCAAGTCCGAGGCCATTCATTTTGAGGGCGAAATAACGTTCCTGATCAGCTCCGGTGAACTGAGAGGCGTCGGGTTCGGGCTGGATCTCACCAAGCGGGATCTTCAATCCAGATTAAAGGCCAAGGGTTTGCCATGGGAGCGCGCCAAGGCCTTTGACCGCTCTGCGGTATTCAGTGATTTCGTCACGCTTAATGGCAATGTCAGCGATTTGAGGATGGAGTTGCATATCAACGGCGCCCTGGTGCAGTTCGGCGGCCATGATTTGATGATGAACAAGCCGGGCCGGATATTTAACGAAGCCAGAAGTTTTCTTTCGTTTGAGGACGGTGATTTATTGATGACCGGGACGCCCAAAGGCGTAGGCTGCGTTAATTCCGGCGACAGGTATCTCGGGAAAATCTTCGAAAAGGAAAAGCTGATCGTGCAAGGTTCCTGGGTGGCGAAATAAAAGTATAACGAATCGATCAGGTTGACCTGTTCCGCCTTGCTCCACATGCAAGTTACCCGAACCGTTAGACATCATCCGACTCTGCATTACCGTAAAGGAGAGAATCATGCCCAAAGGTACTGGATCGTACACGCCGACATTGCTGATCAGCGCCAGTCGCGCCGCCGGTGATAGTGGAGTTTTGTAGGAGTGTAGGTTGGGTTGAGCGTAGCGATACCCAACAATCAAAATCAAAACCGCCGGGGGTTGCCCGGCAGCAAGCTACTTTCTTTTGCTTCGCCAAAATAAAGTAGCCAAAGAAAAGGCGACCCCGGTTTGCCGCCGCTTCGCGGTGCCCTGTGTTGCTCGACTGGTCAGGCGGCTGCGCAACTCGCACGATCTGCTACGCGTCCACGTGCTCAAACATAACCAGCGACTTGGCTGGCGTCGTTTGCCAGCTTAGTCGAATGGCTAGTTGTTTCATCAGTGCTCGCCGACATCCCCTGACCAGCCTCCGCTACTCGGCGGCGCACAGGGGATTTAAAAGCAAAAAACCAGAACCGAAAATCGGGTGGGCAACAAGTTGCCCACCATACTAATGCACATAGGCAAAACAATTTAACTCCGGTACATTTGGGTCTATCGAGATGTGGCCGCTCTAGATTTAACAATCTGTACCATATCTTTAAAATCGTTCAATTCACCGTCAATTCCTAATACGTTCCTATTTTGTAACGTGATACGGGCTGTATGGCTACCTTTTACTGGGACAACTTCAACAGATACGATATCTGAAATCAAATATTCTTTTGTTGAAAGCCCTCGAACGATAATCCTATCGGTCTTGATGACAACTGAATATAGAAGCTGATAAACACCAAGGGCGCACATAAAAAAAGTGACGCCAAACAATATCAAGTACCCAGAAAGCTGTACTGTCTTCCCTGGTGCAGCACCGAAGAATGGCACTATTGAGAAGACAATACCAATTGCGATCCACAGGATTCCACGACGTATAGGGAATTTGTATAACCGCTCAGAATTGTCATCATGTTGGACAATGGGTATTTCGATGTCTGGATTTGTGAGTTGTGAGGAATTAACTATAGTTCTGAGTGCAGAAATAAAATAGGACTGCCCAGAAAGTAGCCCGCTTATATTCAGATGCTGCCCTTCTGAAAAATGAAGGATATAGTCACTAGCATTTTTACTTATCTTGTTCTCTCGAAGGGATGTCATTTCGCTTAGGTTATATCGTTTGGATTGAAATGGCCAAGCGCTCGAAGTGATGTAATCTTTTCCTAATGCAATTCTGAAATTCCAGTAATAGACACTCAAAAAGAATATAAGAAATGATATTGAAATGGGAATATAAGCAAGCAGCAATAAATTGCCTGAATAAAGATAATTTACTGGGTCGTTTAATTCAACAAGTCCTACGATCAGGGCAGCCAATCCACAAAGCAGCATACCAAATTTAGGGCCCAAAAAACAAACGCATGGATTACCGGCTTTATCGACTTCCTTTTCACGACGCAGTTGAAATGCCCACATCAGTATAGAAGCAAACACAATGGCAATGAGCAATTTGATCATAGGTACACTCTATTTCATATTCCTTGATACTGTTTGAAGCACTCAACTATCTAAATTGGCGGGAATCTACCTACGTCCATTGTGGCCGTTTGCGGTCATTCTCTCCAAACAACTATATCCTTTTGAACCCAGCGTAGCATACGATACACTGGGTTCAAAATAAGATGTGCGCACAGCGCACACAACATCTTCTGTTTTCCCTTCCCCTGTGCGCCGCTGAGTAGCGCAGGCTGGTCAGGGCATTTCGGCGAGGACTGATGAAACAACTAGCCATTCGACTAAGCTGGCAAACGACGCCAGCCAAGTCGCTGGTTATGTTTGAGCGCGTAGCGCGAGTTCCGCAGCCGCCTGACCAGTCGAGCAACGCAGGGTACCGCGAAGCGGCGGTAAACCTGTCGCCTTTTCTTTGGTTACTTTCTTTTGGCGACGCAAAAGAAAGTGACTGATGAAACTACTAGCCATCTTACTAACCCAGCAAAAGACGCTGGCTAAGTCATTGGTTATAGCTGCTGGTCTACCACCGGCGAAGTTGACTTGGATTGAATGGTAGGAGCGGGCCCTGCGTGTGTTGTTGGGGCTTCAGCCCCTTACAACCACGGCGTACCTCTTGCGGGTGCTGCCCGCGAACAATAAACAATCGCGGGCATGGCCCGCTCCTACAACAACTCCACCACCACCGGCGTATGATCGGACGGCCGCTCCAGTTTCCTCGGTGCCTTGTCGATCACGCAGCTCCTGCATTGCGCCACCAGCGGTTCGCTGATCAGGATATGGTCGATGCGCAAACCGTGGTTGCGGCGGAATCCCATCATCCGGTAGTCCCACCAGGTGAATGATTTTTCCGCCTGCTCGAACAAACGGAAGCTGTCGCGCAGGCCGAGCTGTTCCAGGTTGCGGAACTTTGCGCGTTCCGGTTCGCTGACCAGCACGTTGCCCTGCCATGCGACCGGATCGTGCACGTCGCGGTCTTCCGGAGCGATGTTGTAATCGCCCAGCAAGACCAGTTTCGGGTAGCGCGCCAGTTCCTGTTTCAGCCAGTCGTGCAGCGCATCCAGCCAGCCCAGTTTGTATTGATACTTGTCGGAGTCGATGCTCTGCCCGTTGGGGATATAAACGTCGACTACCCTGATATCGCCATAGGAGGCGGCGATCACGCGCTTCTGGTCATCGCCATGATCAGGGATGCCGTGCTGCACATCCTGACCCGTTGCGCGGCTCAGGATCGCCACGCCGTTGTAGGTCTTCTGCCCGCTGAACACGCTGTGGTAACCCGCCTCCTGCAATGCTGCCTGCGGAAAATCGCTGTCCTGCTGCTTGGTTTCCTGCAGGCACAGCACGTCGACCGGATTCGCGGCCAGCCAGTCCAGCACATGCGGCAGGCGCACTTTCAGCGAGTTGACGTTCCAGGTCGCCAGCTTCATTGCGCAGCAGGTTCGGCCGGGTTTGTTTGACCTTCGCCAGCCGGTATTGCGGGCGCTGCGGGATTTGGCGCCCGCTGCTGGAGACGCTGGCGATAGCTCGCAGTCTTCGCGTAGCCCGCTACGTCAAGTTCGCTATTCCATTGCGATTCCATGAAACCCTTAAAAAAATTCTTGCCCACCTGCAGCACCGGAACAAAGTTTTCCATGCCTGAAAGTTGTTTGAAGGCCTCGATATCCTGTCTGGTTTTAAGCACTTTCTCGCTGAACGGGACACCGCGCCTGTTCAACAGGCTGCGCGCCTGATCACAGGGCTCGCCGCAGCCATTCCCTACATACAAAGTGACCGGGAAATTCTGCAGCGCGATACGCGTTTCATAAGGCAGATCATCATTCGGGGACGAGCCGGATGAACTCTTAATGTTCTGGACATCAATGGCATCCATGGGGGGCGTATCGCCGTAATTTACCTTGCCATCCTTATCCAGCCAGCGGAACAGCTCCCCCGCCTGCACGGGCATGATCGCCAAACAAGCCAGCAACAAAACGATGCGCTTCATCTTGCCTCCTCAGGAAGTTTCGAGCAACCCGTTATGCCGCAGCAATGCATCGATGCTCGGCTCCCGGCCGCGGAATGCGGTGAAGGATTGCATCGCGCCGCGGCTGCCGCCCATCGCCAGTATCTCGCCGCGAAAACGCGCGCCGACATCGGGGTTCAGCACGCCGTTTTCCTCGAACAGGCTGTAGGCGTCGGCAGACAGGACCTCCGCCCACTTGTAGCTGTAATAGCCCGCCGCATAGCCGCCGGCAAAGATGTGGGAAAAACTGTGCGGGAAGCGATGGAACGCGGGCGGGATCAGCACCGCCACTTCGGCACGAACTTCGTCGAGCAGTTCGAGTATGGATTTCCCTCCGCCCGCCTCGAAGTTGCTATGCATCAGCATGTCGAACAGCGAGAACTCGATCTGGCGCAGCGTCTGCAAGCCGCTCTGGAAATTTTTCGCTGCCAGCATCTTGTCAAACAAAACGCGGGGCAACTTTTCGCCGCTGTCCGCATGGCGGGTCATCCCGTTCACCACGTCCCATTCCCAGCAGAAGTTTTCCATGAACTGGCTGGGCAACTCGACCGCATCCCATTCCACACCGTTGATGCCGGACACGCCGAGGTCTTCGACCTCGGTCAGCAGATGATGCAGGCCGTGGCCGAATTCGTGGAACAGGGTGATGACTTCGTCATGGGTGAACACGGCGGGTTTCCCGCCTACCGGCGCGGAGAAGTTGCAATTCAGATAGGCGACCGGTGTTTGAATACCCGACGCCAGACGGCGACGCGTGATCACGTCGTCCATCCATGCCCCGCCGCGCTTGCTGTTGCGTGCATACAGGTCGAGATAGAACTGGCCGACCAGTTGTCCCTGCGCATTTCTGATATCGAAGAAACGAACACTTTCATGCCACACCGGCGCACTGGCGGGTTTGATCTGCAAGCCATACAACGTCTCGACCAGCTTGAACATGCCTGGCAGCACCGCGTCTTCGGGGAAATACTGTTTCACTTCCTGTTCGGAGAAAGCATAGCGACGCTCGCGCAGCTTTTCGCTCGCATAGCCCACGTCCCAGGATTGCAAATCACCTATACCCAGTTCGGTGCGCGAGAATTCGCGCAGTTCGGCCAGATCCTTTTCTGCGAACGGTCGCGCACGCTGTGCCAGTTCGCGCATGAATTCGGCCACCTGTTGCGGCGAGGTAGCCATCTTGCTCGCCAGCGACAACTCGCCGTAGTTGGCGAAACCGAGCAGCCGCGCTTCTTCGCCGCGCAGCTTGACGATTTCATCCATCAACCCGGTGTTGTCCCACTCCGGTTTGCCAAACTCGCTGGCGCGCGTGCCATAGGCGCGGTACATCTTCTCGCGCAGCGCGCGGTTGTCGGCATACTGCATCACCGGCATGTAGGAAGGCGCCTTCAGGGTGAACAGCCAGCCGCTTTTACCTGCTGCCTGGGCAGCCTCTTCAGCCGTTTGCAAAACGTCATCCGGCAAGCCGCTCAACTCATCCTTATCCTCGACGACCAACGTGAAATCGTTGGTGGCATCCAGCAGGTTGTCGGAAAAGCGCGATGACAACTCGGACAGGCGTTCCTGTATTTCCAGATAACGCGCCTTCTTGTCATCCGGCAACTCCGCGCCGCCGAGACGAAAATCGCGCAACTCGTTTTCGATGATCTTTTTGCGTGCCGCGCTCAAACCGGCGAATTCATTGCCGTTGCGCAAAGCCTTGAACTTGTCGAACAGCGCCAGGTTCTGCCCCAGCTCGGCGTAATACTGGGTGATCTTCGGCAGCGTGGCGTTGTAAACTTCGCGCAGCTCTGGACTGTTCATCACCGCATTCAAATGCCCGACCGGCCCCCACGCGCGCGACAGCCGCTCGTTGGCATCTTCCATCGGAACGACAAAGTTCTGCCAGGTGGGAGTAGCTGCATCTGCCAGCAAACGTGCGATCAGCGCGCGGCTCTCCTCCAGCAACTGGTCTATCGCGGGAGCGACGTGTTCGGGTTTGATCTCCGCGAAACGCGGCAGACCAGAAAAATCAAGTAATGGGTTCATAGTTAAGATCGGAAGAAATACCGTTGTCGAGAAGCTTAATAGTCGCATTTTACCTGATTCATTCAATCAAGTAAGTCAATGCATCGGGGAAATACTGATCGTTAAAGAGTACAATTTCTCGGGAAAAATAATCTGATGACATGATGAAAACCTGTGGCTGACAACCTCTCAAAAGAAAAGCGCTCAAAGATCATGCGCTCAATTCGGCCAAAGGACACAAAGCCGGAATTGTTTGTACGCAAGTTGCTAACAGAGATGGGGTATCGCTACAGGCTGCACCGCAAAGATATTCCCGGCCGCCCTGACATTGCCTTCATAGGTAGGAAGAAAGCGATTTTTGTAAATGGGTGTTTCTGGCATGCCCACGACAACTGCTCAATTGCCCATATTCCTGAAAGCAAATTTTGGCGTGAAAAACTTGCTGCAAATAGGGTAAGGGACGAGAAAGTCTTATCGAGCCTAAAAAGCTTTGGCTGGAAAACCCTCGTGATTTGGGAATGCTCATTAAAACGCCCCAAATCGCTGGAATCAAAACTCCGCAGGTTTGTTGGAAATTGTTAATTTGGCTTGATGACAGCAACAAGCTCATCTACCAATCGGTTTTTAATATATTGAAGGTTGTCATGATGATCAGCTAGTGCATGCCTCAATCCATCGAACTTGGCTGCATCCCATTCACGGTCGCCTCGCACAAGAAGTTTTTTTCCATTTTTTTCAACCTCTCTAAGATGCGCCATATCATTGCGTGGTAATAACACTTCCTCGGCATATTTATTGAGCTTATTTACTGCTTGTGAATATTCTGGTGAAGGATTCGCGAAACCTAATATCGTGACGAGACATCGGTATAGCTCTCCACTCCCAGGTTGAATTGCTTTAATCACCTTGGCAAAGTCAGATGGTCTGGCATGCTCACTAGCTTCCTTTGCTTGAGTTGTCGCATAGGTGATTCTTTCATCTAATAGCTGATTAACCACTATTTGTTGACGATCAGCAGGGAGTGAGGCATAAGCCTTGAAGATAGCGCCACGAATGAGCTCGTCAAATTCAGCAACTGCGGCTAAGAACAAACCACGCATGGCATTAAAGTCTGCAAATCGCTTAACTGACGCCTTAATCAGTGGAGATGCTTCTTCATAGAAATGCATCCGATTTACGCAAAAAACACCATCAATCAGTTTCCCGGCTATTTCAGAACGTAAAATTTTTGGTTCTGCTGCACTATAAAAGATTATTGTGGCCGTGGAATGTTGAGCTCGAATACTGTGAGCCACCGAAGCACCGCCAGTACCACCAGTTACCATTTGACCGAGTTTCCAGTCGACCATGATCATGTCGTAATTATCATGTTTAACCAATTCAGCAAGAAAAACCTGCAAGTGGTCTTCATTTGATATCCAGTTAATATCAAGCTCAAAACCATAACGGCCAAGCAAGGTAGCAATTCGATCCTTATACCCTTGAGCTTTGTCTGGCTGGTCATCAATCCACGCAATCCTGTATTCAAGTAATTTCATGATTTCCTAGGGATGATAATTTCAAATTGGGCTCCACGTCCTGTTTTGCGATGTGCTGTAATTTCCCCACCCATCGCCTCAATAATTTGTCTCACGTGGTAAAGTCCTAACCCAGACCCATCTGTCGTGCTGACGCCTTTTTCAAAAATTCGGCCAAGGTCATTAAAGATAGCCGGGAAGCCATCACCCTCATCCGAGAAAATAATTTTCATTGTGGATGATGATGGCCACTCATAGGCGATATGGATTACAGGTGAGTTTGCTTTCCGTGCATTGCTGACTAAATTATCAATGACGATTGAAAGTTCAATTGGTTTAAAAGACCTGACGAACGTCTTTTCTGGCTCATCGGAAACTATTCTTAGTTTATCTTGGTATGCAGCAGATACATTGCGGAGGTATTGAGTCACGTATGTTGCAACATCATCTGTTATTACATCCGACTCCATACGGAAGTTCGCTTTTGTCGCTATCCGGGCAATTGCAAGCACATGCTGGTTCTTCAGCCGCATTTGCTCAAGGAAACTAAAGAGGGCTTCCTTGTCGATCATATTGCCGCTATTTAATTTTTCTATTTGGCCTTCAATTAATTCGTGAATTTCTGATGAAGATATAATGACTTGATGATGAAGGTTTGTGATCGTATCCAAATCAAGTGTTGATATTGAAGAAAGGAAGAGTGTGCGTTTTCGCTCTTCATCAAGAGCTGTTTTTGTTTTATCCCTTTCTTCCTCTGCCGCACGCGCTTTTGCTTCAGCATCCTGCCTGGCAGCCCTCTCAGCTTCAGCCGCTTCCCTAGCCCTTATTTCTGCTTCTTGGAGGTCTTGGTAGCGCTTTTCTGCACGCGCAATTCGTTTCGCTAATGCATCATCCCCCGTATTTTTTGCAAATTCCTTGAGGTCTTCAAGCGAGCCTTCAAACTCTTCGACCTTATCGCTCAATATGTCTACCAGTTCTTGGCTGTAGTCTAGTAAAGTAATTTCTTTTGAGTTAACAAGCTCTGCAACCAAACCAATTATCCTTGAGCGAGCAGGGGCGGAACTAAGACCCGATGCATCTTCGCGATTTTTGTCGAGTGCATCCTGCCATGTCACACCGACAACATACCGCTCTAGCCGCTTAAGGCATTTTTCCCAGAAACATGCTTCCATTTGTTGAGAGGCCGGTGTTTCAACAAGGCCTTGGTCACGGCTCGATGCCTCGCGAAATAAATTCTCGTTGCCATGCACATCAATCCGACCAATTAAGTCGCGAGTACCAAGGAAGCGGGCATATCCTTGCTGCTTTCTCGCGTTAATCCCAAATGAGTCATCCTCCTCCTCGCCAATTGGGTATACCCTAAATCCATTTCGGAACAAAAAAACGGATCCAAATTTAATTGGGCTCACACCCATCCGCCTTGAAAAAGTCACCTTCGCTGATTGATTTAAATAAAACAAGCGACATGAGAATTCGGCATTAACGAGAAGTGGATAAGGATTCTTCTCGGCGACTGAGTATATTAGGTGTCCGCGGTCAACTAGGCTTGTAAGGAGTTGTTTGCCATCGTCGGAATACCGCACGTCGATATGGGTAGTCTTTGATGTGAGGTCTTGGAAGATAAAGTTTTCGATAGGGCCATTGACAATTTTCCTGCTAACAGCAGCTTTTTCTTCATCATCTACTTCCTGATACTGCTGAAGTAATGGCTCATCTCCTGCCAATTCGCCATCACAACGCATGGTAAGGCTGAAGCTAGATTTAAGTTCATCAAAAGGATTAATAAGTTTTGTTAAGTGCGCCTTTAGGTCCAAAAGTTTTTGGCGGGTCCACTTGTCACGCAAGCCGCTAATCCGCAGCACCGTACCTTGTTTACCTAAGTTAACATCTTTTGGCACAACAAAAGATGGGGCGGATGAATGCTGCACTGGGATTTTGATGAAGTGATCTTTGTCGTTCCCTTCGAAACGATCCCAGTCAACATCAAGAGCCTCAATCTTTTGGGCTGACTGGGTCTTGGATTGCATTGTAAGATGCGCCCCAAGCCTGTCACACGAAAACCTCCCGACCCCCTTGTTTCCTGCAAATGCCCCAGAGCTTTGTTTTTGTCCACGGTAGTCCTTATCTTCGGTACCGTCCTTTTTGGCTGAATATGCTACGAACAACCACTTATCGACAAGGTCCTGGTAAGTCATTCCCTTACCATCATCAATGACCCATATGCAATCATCTTCAAAAGCTAAGAGAACATTCTTTGCATGGGCATCGAAACTATTTTTTACGAGTTCGAAAACGGCTACGAAATCACTAACAATGAGGTCACGCCCGATGATCCGCTTCAACCCTGCACTTACCGTGAAATTGAGGGAGGTCTTAGGGGGCGTTGCGGCTGTCATTGTAATCGCCCCTTTATTCCACCAAGGCTTTAAGTACATGCCCGATTGCTTCAGAGAACAGGGGCGGAACAGCATTGCCAACTTGGGTATAGCGGGGGCACTCGTTTTTGCGATCCTTGCCACCAGTTGTGTATTTTCCTGTGAATTGGAACCAATCAGGGAAGGTCTGGATTCGTGCATTCTCACGTACGGTTAGGATGCGTGGTTCGGAATAGTGAACCATATCGTCGGGCAATGTGGTGATGGTTGCTGATGGCGAATCGGCGTGGAGGGGGGTCAGTGCATGCTTCTTGATCCCTAATCGTTTGCGGTCGTCTTTATTTAAAGTCTTGCCTTGAGTACATGTGTCAATAATCTTCTGGAATTGGCGGATGGTGTCTGCCTTATGTTTGGGAAGGCGCAAACTATCTGGTTGAATCTGTGTGCCCTTGCGCATCAATTTAACAAAATTGGATTTGCTGCCCTGCGTTTTATAAACAATCTGATTGTAGCCTTTCAAGTCAAAATCAGTGCTCTCGATTAAATCTTTTCCTGAAACCTCTAAGTCACCAATCGCCTGTTTGACAGTCACAGGCCTATCGATGGGGAGGCCTTTAGAAGATAAAAATTGCTGTCGTTTCGCTGCAAGGATGTCAAACGGAGTCTTGCCATTAAGTTTTTTATGGGCAGGATCGTCTTTGCGGATAGCGATGATGATAAAACGTTTGCGTGCTTGTGGCACGCCATAGGCACTTAGGTCTATCAACTCAGAAAATACCGTATAACCAATTACCCCTAATCGCTCTATTACCTTGGTTGAATAAGGTATGTCCTTGTTATCCCCATTGCCGTGCTTCTTAAACGGCAAGGTGAAGCCACGCACATTTTCAATGAGTAGTATGCGGGGCTGCAATTTTTCAACAAGCTTAATGTAGTCTTCGATTAGCGAGTTACGAGGATCAGAATGCGTCCTACGACCTGCCATGGAAAACCCCTGACACGGCGGACCACCAGCAAGGAGAGAAATTTTTCCCTGCAATGCATCCAAATTATGGCTATAGTTTTTTAGCAAAGTTGAAGTCGAAATGGCTTTTTGCGGAAGCCATTCTGGCCAATTGAAGTCGGCCCGTTGTCCATCAACCAAATTAATTTTCAGAGTTTCAAAGGCGTTATTATTTTTCTCAATTGCAAAGCAGCCTTGCCATCCAGCGCTAATTAACCCCAACGATATTCCACCGCATCCGGCGAACACATCCGAAAAAACCAGGTGTTCACCTTTTCCATTGTTGATATTTTGGTCTTGTTTCATAGCTAGATAAGATCAGGTCGATTGATAAACGATCTGTCCGTCGAGCAACGTATAGCGTACCCGACCCTGCATCTCGTAACCATTGAACGGCGTATTCTTGCCCTGGCTTTTCAGCGCGGCGGGCTCTATCTTCCATGAAGTTTTCGGATCGAACACGCATATATCCGCATGAGCACCGACCGACAGATGGCCCATCTTTTGCCCGAGCAACTGCGCGGGCTTGATCGTGATGTGTGCCAGCGCATCAAGCAATGGAACGCGTTCCTGCTCCGCCCATTTCAGCACCAGCGGCAGCAGCAATTCCAGCCCTGTCGCACCCGCCTCGGCTTCGGCGAACGGCAATTGCTTTGCATCATCGTCCACCGGTGAATGGTTGGAACAGATCGCGTCTATCGTGCCATCGAGCAACCCGGCGCGCAGCCCCGCCTTGTCACGCTGACTGCGCAGCGGGGGCGCGAGATGGCAGTTTGCGTCGAAGTAGCCAATATCCATCTCGGTGAGGTGCACATGATTGATGGATATATCGCAGCTTACTTTCAATCCTTCCCGTTTGGCTGAACGGATCATGTCCACTGCTGCCGCGCTGGATACGCGGCAGATATGCAGGATGACACCCGTCTCACGCGCGAGCTGCAGCGCAGTGGACAGGGCGATGGTTTCCGCTATAACAGGAATGGATGGCAGGCCGAGGCGGGTTGCCACTTCGCCGTCATGCGCCACCCCGTTCTTGGCCAGAAAACTGTCCTGCGGGCGCAGCCAGACACGGTAGCCGAAAGTGGCCGCGTATTGCATGGCACGCAACAGCACGCGCGTATCGGTCAAGGGCGCGTCTGCCTGGCTGAATGCCTTGCATCCCGCTTCGGTCAGTTCATTCATTTCGGTCAGTTCCACACCTTTCAAGCCGTAAGTCAGGGCGCCGATCGGAAACACCCTTGCCTGATTCAGGGACCGCGCTCGCCGCTTGAGCATCTCCACCAAACCCGGTTCATCGAGCGGCGGATCGGTATCGGGAGGACAGGCCAGGGAGGTGATGCCACCCGCCACCGCTGCGATCATCTCGGATTCCAGGGTCGCCTTGTACTCGTAACCCGGCTCGCGCAGGCGCGCTGCGACATCCATCAGCCCCGGCATCACGATCGACCCGCTTGCCTCGATCACCTGACCGGCGACGAACCCCGGGGGTGCTTTGCCGATAGCGGCGATGCGCCGGTCAACGATGTATACATCCTGCTGCGCATCGATGCCGTTTTTCGGATCGATCAGACGGCCGTTTTTGATGTGAATGTTCATACCCTCGCTCCTGACAGCATACTCATCACCGCCATCCGCACCGCGATACCGAAGGTCACCTGGGGCAGGATCACGGAATGCTTGCCGTCTGCCACGCTGGATTCGATCTCGATGCCGCGATTCATCGGGCCGGGGTGCATCACGATCGCATCCGGCTTTGCGCAGGCAAGCTTCTCCTCGGTCAGCCCGTAGTATTTGAAATATTCCTGCGCGGAGGGCAATGCCGCCCCTTGCATACGCTCATTTTGCAGGCGCAGCATCAGTATCACATCCACGTCGCGCAAGCCCTGTGACATATCGTGATAGACCTGCACGCCCAGGTTTTCGACCATGGTCGGCAACAGCGTCTTGGGCGCGATAACGCGTATTTCAGGCACACCCAGCGTGGTCAGCGCGTGTATCTGCGAGCGCGCCACGCGCGAATGCAGCACGTCGCCGACGATGGCGACACGCAAATTGTGGAATTCCTTTTTATAGTGGCGGATGGTGTACATGTCCAGCAACGCCTGGGTGGGATGGGCATGGCGGCCATCACCGGCATTGATGACGTGTATCTCCGGCGCGACATGGCGCGCGATAAAATGCGCCGCCCCGCTTTGCGAATGGCGCACCACGAACATGTCGGCGTGCATCGCGCACAGGTTATCCACGGTATCCAGCAAAGTCTCCCCCTTGCTGGTGGATGACGAACCGATATTCAGGTTGACCACATCCGCCGACAGGCGTTTGGCGGCAATTTCAAAAGTGGTGCGGGTGCGCGTGCTGTTCTCGAAGAACACGTTGAACACCGATTTCCCTTTTAATAAAGGAACATTCCTGATATCAAGTCCATCGCTGATATCAACAAAGGATGCGGCTTTATCCAGAATGTCACGCAGAATGGGCAACGGCAAACCCTCGGTGGAAAGCAGGTGTTGCAGTTCTCCGTTCTTGTTCAGCTGAGGGTTGTTCATGCGAGTATTCCTGCTGCGGATTCATCAAAGTAAGCCTGCAATATTTGCTGCGCGGCATATTGGTCGATCAGCGTCTTTTGCTTCATGCCGTGGATGCCCTCCTCGTTCAACTGCGCGCTTGCGGCGAGCGAAGTATAACGCTCATCCAGCAATATCGTCGGCAAATTAAACCGCCCTTTAAGGCGGTTGGCGAAGCGGCGGCATAGCGCCGTGAGCTGGTGCGGCGTGCCGTCGTCGTTGCTCGGCAACCCCACTACCACGGCGCTGGGCTGCCACTCCTTCACCAGCGCGGCTATCGCCGCAAAGCGCGCCTCGGTCTTCTCTTCGTTGATGGTGGTCAGGGGATAGGCGCGGCGCAACAGCGTATTACCCATGGCGACGCCGATACGTCTGGTGCCGAAATCGAATGCCAGCAAAGTGCCTGATGGTACTGACGCATTCACAGAGCAGCTCCCGAAGTTCGACAGCGTTTCCAGGCTAGGCGTGCGCACAAAATCGCGACGCCGCATGTTTTATATATGCAAGCAAGATTTCCTGAGCACAACAACGCATGGTGACGTTGTTGGATTTTGGGTCAGGCATGTCCCGCATCCTCCACCAGCGAGCCGTAATCCACCCCAAGCAATGCCATCGCTGCCGGCAGGCGTTCTTCCGGTGGCAGATCGAACAGGATGTGTTCCGAAGCCGGCACGGTCAGCCAGATATTCTCGGTAATCTCGTGCTCCAGCTGCCCCTGGTCCCAGCCTGCATAGCCCAGCGTAACGATCACGTTGCGCGGCCCCTGCCCCGCGCCCATCGCTTCGAGAATATCCTTGGAGGTCGTCAGTGCCAGTTTGTCGTTGATGCATAACGTCGATTCCCAATTTCCCGGTGTGTCATGCAACACAAAACCTCGCTCCGTTTGCACCGGCCCGCCGAAATACGCCGGCATCTTCACCAGGTCAGGCTGGTTCAGCGGAATATTGACCTGGTCGAACATCTCGCCCAGCGTGAGACTGATCGGGCGATTCACCACAATCCCCAGTGCACCGTTTTCGTTGTGCTCACATATGTAAGTCAGCGTCCCGGCAAAAACCCCCTCCTGCATGGCAGGCATGGCAATCAGAAAGTGGTGGGTCAAATTGAAATCAGGCATGTCGGCATTGTAGCCCCAGGCGCCGGGCCGCACAATTTTAATCGGCTCTCGCCTGCACGTTCCATTACCCGGAAATTTACCCCGGCTGCGGGAAAATGCCAATGGCATAAAATCCGGCCAAAAATCTGCCGGGGAGCGATCTGCCGCCCTGTCAAACCGTGCTTTTATGCGCAACATGGTAGAATTCGCGCCTTTCCAGTTTTCAATTTATCAGGAATCGCGCCATGTTCTCCAGCAAAAACACCATCGCCCATACCGACCCGGAGCTTTGGGCCGCCATACAGAATGAAAACCGCCGCCAGGAAGATCACATAGAATTGATCGCCTCGGAAAATTACACCAGCCCCGCGGTCATGGAAGCCCAGGGCAGCAAGCTGACCAACAAGTATGCCGAAGGTTATCCGGGCAAGCGTTATTACGGCGGTTGCGAATATGTGGACGTGGCCGAACAGCTCGCGATCGATCGCGCAAAGGCACTGTTTCGCGCAGAATACGCCAACGTGCAGCCGCATTCGGGTTCGCAGGCCAATCAGGCGGTCTATGTGTCGGTGCTCAAGCCCGGCGATACGATCCTGGGAATGAGCCTGGCGCATGGCGGACACCTGACCCACGGCGCGTCGGTGAACATCAGCGGCAAACTGTACAACGCCATCCAGTACGGGCTGAACGAGAAAGAAGAAATCGACTATGAACAGGTGCAGGCGCTGGCGCTGGAGCACAAGCCCAAAATGATCGTTGCAGGCGCCTCCGCTTACTCGCTGGTGATCGACTGGAAGCGTTTTCGTGCCATCGCCGACAGCGTCGGGGCCTATCTGTTCGTGGACATGGCGCACTATGCCGGCCTGATCGCGGCAGGCATTTATCCGAGCCCGGTCGGCATCGCGGATTTTGTCACCACCACCACGCACAAGACGCTGCGCGGCCCGCGCGGCGGGCTGATTCTCGCCAAAGCGGAATTCGAGAAGGTACTGAATTCGGCGATTTTCCCCGCGCTGCAGGGCGGCCCGTTGATGCACGTGATCGCCGCCAAAGCGGTGGCGCTCAAGGAAGCGGCCGGCAAGGAATTCAAGGTCTACCAGACGCAGGTGGTGGACAACGCGCGCGTGATGGCCAAGGTATTGCAGGAACGCGGGCTGCGCATCGTGTCCGGACGCACCGACAGCCATATGTTTCTGGTCGACCTGCAAGCCAAGCACATCACCGGCAAGGAAGCCGAGGCCGCGCTGGGACGCGCGCACATCACCGTGAACAAGAACGCGATTCCCAACGATCCGCAAAAGCCGTTCGTCACTTCGGGCATACGTATCGGCAGCCCGGCCATGACCACGCGGGGCTTCAAGGAACTGGAGGCGGAAAAACTCGCGCATCTGATCGCCGACGTGCTGGACGCACCGAACGACGACGCGGTGATCTCACGCGTGGCAGATGAAGTGAAAAAGCTGACCGCGCAGTTTCCGGTGTACGGGGACTAAGCGAACGCGACGCATAATTGGAAGGCCGCACCGGGGCTGCGCAGTAGATTTATAGAGGTGTTCGATGAAATGTCCTTTCTGCAAAGGCGACAAAACCCAGGTAGTTGACACCCGCGAAAGCGAGGACGGCGACACCATCCGCCGCCGCCGCCGCTGCCTGACCTGCGACAAACGCTTCACCACCTACGAGATGATCGAGTTGCGTATGCCGCAGGTGGTCAAACAGAACGGAGTGCGCAGCGAATTTGACGAGGAAAAATTGCGCACCAGTTTCAAGCGCGCCTTGCACAAGCGCCCTGTCTCCGCCGAACTGGTCGATGCGGCAATAGACAATGTCACCCAGAAACTCCACGCTTTGGGCGAACGCGAAATCGGCTCACGCCAGGTCGGGGAAATGGTGATGAAAGAATTGCTCAAGCTCGACAAGGTTGCCTATATCCGTTTCGCATCGGTGTACAAGAGCTTCCAGGATGTCGGGGATTTTACCGAGGCGGTCGAAGCGGTACGTAAATCGCCGGCACGAAATGCTTCCGGCAAAACTGTCAAAAAGAAGACCTGACATGCTCACTGCGCAAGACAGCCGCTGGATGGCGCACGCACTGCGGCTGGCCGGGCAAGGGTTGTATGGAACAAGTCCGAATCCGCGGGTGGGCTGCGTGCTGGTAGCGGATGAAAAGATCGTTGGCAGCGGCTGGCACCGGCGTGCCGGTGAACCGCATGCCGAAGTGCTTGCTTTGCGCGAGGCGGGGGATAAAGCGCACAAAGCGACCGCTTACGTGACTCTGGAACCCTGCAGTCATCACGGCAGGACACCTCCCTGTGCCGATGCATTGATTGCGGCCGGTGTCGCGCGTGTGGTGGCGGCGGTACAGGATCCGAATCCCAAAGTTGCAGGGGAAGGCATTGCAAAATTGCGCACTGCGGGCATCGAGGTTGCCTGTGGCCTGATGGAAGCTGAAGCGCGTGAACTGAACATCGGATTTTTCGCGCGCATGACACGCGGCACGCCCTGGCTGCGCAGCAAGATCGCGATGAGTCTGGACGGGCGCACTGCGCTGGCGAACGGAGTCAGCAAGTGGATCACCGGTGACGCGGCAAGGCTTGATGTGCAACACTGGCGCGCGCGTTCCTGTGCGGTGTTGACCGGGATCGGCACCGTGCTGGCGGATGATGCGCGCTTGAATGTGCGCGATATCGAAACCGAAAGACAGCCGTTACGCGTGGTGCTGGACAGCAAGTTACGCATGCCGTTGACCGCGCGCATGTTGCAGGAAAAGAATGTGTTGATTTACGCTGCCCTGCACGATCCGGATAAAATTGCGGCACTCGAACGGGCAGGGGCAACGGTGAGTGTTCTTCCGGATGGAAACGGGCAGGTCGATCTGCCGGCGATGATGTGTGATCTGGCGCAGCGCGGCTGCAACGAAGTGTTGCTGGAAGCGGGCAGCACCCTGAACGGCGCATTGCTGCGCGCAGGCTCGGTGGATGAGTTGTTGTTGTACGTCGCGCCGCAATTGCTGGGCGACGCGGCGCGCGGCATGGCGCAATTGGGCGAGCTGACCGGTCTGGATCAGCGCATCGATTTGAAATGGCACGATATACGGCAGGTCGGAAATGATTTGCGCATAACAGCAAGGGTAAAAAATGTTTAGTGGAATCATTGCCGATGTCGGGCACATAGCTAAAGCAAGCGACCGCGACGGAGGCTTGCGGCTGGTGATCTCAACCAGCGCGCTGGACCTGGGCGACGTGCGGATCGGCGACAGCATCGCGGTGAACGGGGTGTGCCTGACGGTCATCGGGCATACTGCCGACAGTTTCACCGTCGATGTTTCGCGCGAAACGTTGAATTGTACCGAGGGGCTGGAAGCGATCGGTGCACCGGTGAATCTGGAAAAGGCATTGCGCCTGGCTGACAGGCTGGGCGGACACCTGGTCAGCGGCCATATCGACGGCGTGGGCGAAGTCATCGAATTTTCCGATCTTGGTGAAAGCTGGAAACTGGAAATACGCGCGCCTCAGGCATTGGCGAAATACATTGCGCTCAAAGGCTCGATCACCATCAACGGTGTCAGCCTGACCATCAACCAGGTGGCTGATGTTGAATCAGGGGCCTGCGCATTCGGCGTCAATCTGATTCCGCACACGCTGGCGATGACCAACCTGAAAAATCTAAGTACGGGTAGTCTGGTCAATCTCGAAGTCGATTTGATCGCGCGTTATGTGGAACGGATGCTGGCGGCAAAGAAGGATTAGGTCTTGGCAAACCGCGGGCACGGTGTGCCGCCCTTGCGGGCTGTGCAAGATTCAGCCTTCATACCGAATCGCCCCAATACAGCGCATGACAAATAAACAATGTTTCAGCCTTTGCCGTAAAGCGCACGCAATTCATCCTTGGCCTGCTCCAGAATACGCTTCTGGTTTTCGTCGAGGTTTTTGCCCGCACGGTTGATATAAAACACCAGCATGGACATCGCGGAACGGAACGGCGGCGACTTGTACCAAAGTCAGGCAATTCTCTAAGCTCTTCTAGCTTGAGAAATTGATACCGGCGCGCGCTGGTATCCGCCGATCGCTTCAGCGATTGCGCGATCTTCCTGGGATCCTGCCACGTGAATACGCCTGCTTCCAGTTCCAGCGTACTGCTTTCGCGGGTCACTCCGGCGGACCAGTTGCCGGATGCAGATATTTGCTGTGCCATTTCCCGTGCTCCTCTTTAAGTTAAGGCAGGCGGTCGCCAGTGCCGAAATGGTAGAATCATAATCCATGGGGCAGCGCATGCAGAGCATTCGGCGCCAGCCTGACAATAATTAAGGAAAGTAATGACAGACATAGCACCGATAACCGAGATCATTGACGAGATACGCGCCGGGCGCATGGTCGTGCTGGTGGACGAAGAAGACCGGGAGAATGAAGGCGACCTGGTGTTTGCCGCAGAATTCGCCACGCCGGAAAAAATCAACTTCATGGCCAAGCATGGCCGCGGACTGATCTGCCTGACCCTGACCGAAGACCACTGCAAACAGCTCAATCTCCCGCTGATGGTGCGCGAGAACGGTTTGCCCCTGGCGACCAACTTCACGATATCGATTGAAGCATCGAGCGGGGTGACCACCGGCATCTCGGCAGCCGATCGTGCCCGCACCGTGCTGGCTGCCGCAGCCAGGGATGCCAAGCCGGGCGACATCGTACAGCCCGGTCATATTTTCCCGTTGCGTGCGCAAAATGGCGGTGTGCTGGTGCGCGCCGGGCATACCGAAGCGGGCTGCGATCTGGCGCAACTGGCGGGACTGACACCGGCAACGGTCATCTGCGAGATACTCAAGGACGACGGCGAAATGGCGCGTCTGCCGGACCTGATCACGTACGCCAAACAACACGGACTCAAGATCGGCACGATCGCCGATCTCATCGAGCACCGCAGCCAGCACGAGAAACTGGTCGAACGCGTGGCACGACGCAAGGTGCAAACCGCTTACGGCGAATTCGAACTGGTAACCTACGTGGACAAAACCACGCTACGCACCCATCTTGCCCTGGTGAAGGGTGATGTCCGGCCGGACGCGGAAACACTGGTGCGCGTGCACGAGCCGCTTTCGGTGATGGATTTTCTGGAACAGGCCGACCACATGCATTCGATCAGCGTGAACCAGGCCATGCAGAAGATCAGCCAGTCGCCGGCCGGCGTGCTGGTGTTGCTGCATCGCGGCGAGAGCCCGCAGGAATTGCGCGCGCGCGCCGCACTGCAAGCCGCAAGCCAGCAAACCGCACAATGGGATCCGCGCAGCTACGGAATCGGCGCGCAGATATTGCGTGACTTGAAAGTCGGCAAGATGCGTTTGCTGGCCACCCCGCACAAGATGCCGAGCATGACGGGATTCGGTTTGGAAGTGGTCGGGTATGCGGGCCATTAAATAGTTGCAGGGCGGGCACAGTCCGCCCTGCATTTTGCTCGGATTTGGGAGAGTCAAGGTATGAAAGAAATCGAAAAGAATCTGAACGGCACCGGTTTGCGCATCGGCATCGTGCAAAGCCGATTCAATACCGAAGTATGCGAAGGCCTGCTCGGCGCATGCCGGGCGCAATTGGTGCAACAGGGTGTGCGCGAAGATGACATCACGCTTGCGACCGTACCCGGCGCGCTGGAGATCGCGCTGGTGCTGCAACGCATGGCACAGAGCGGCCGGTTCGATGCATTGATCGCGCTGGGCGCGGTGATACGCGGCGATACCTATCATTTCGAGGTGGTGTCCAACGAATCGGCTCGCTGCGTGGGTGAGGTGCAACTGCATACCGGCGTGCCTGTCGCCAATGCGATATTGACCACCGATACCGACGAACAGGCGCTAGCGCGCTTGCAAGTCAAGGGCGGTGAAGCCGCGCTGGTGGCGATCGAGATGGTCAATTTGCTGCGGGGTTTGACATGACCACAAGCAAGACCGATGGCATGATCGAAGTCAAAAAAGCACCTAACAGGAGCCCGCGCCATCGCGCCCGCGAACTTGCCCTGCAGGGCATCTATCAATGGCGCATCACCTCGGGCGACGAAGCGCAAATCGAAAAGCAGATCCACGCGGAAAAAAATCTCGGCCGTTACGACAAGGAATTGTTTTCCAAATTATTGCGCGGTGCATTGAGCCAGCACGCCGACCTTGAGGCGCTGATCGCCCCGCACCTGGACCGGCCGCTGGACGAACTCAGCCCGGTGGAATTCGCGGTGCTGCTGCTGGGTGCGTTTGAATTATCCGGACACCTTGAAGTGCCCTATAAAGTCATCATCAACGAAGCTGTTGAGCTCGCCAAAACCTTTGGCGGTACCGACGGCCATAAATTCGTCAACGGCGTGCTGGACAAGCTTGCGCCTCAACTGCGTGCACGGGAATTCTCGGCGCGCGCATCCTGAAGCGGATATTTCCGCATGACAGAGTTTGACCTGATCCGCAAATATTTCACCCGCCCCGCACCGAACGCGCTGCTCGGTGTGGGCGATGATGCCGCGCTGCTAAAGGTGAGCGACGACCATGTGCTGGCGGTTTCCTGCGACATGCTGGCAAGCGGCACGCACTTCTTTCCCGATGCCGACCCATTTATGCTGGGGCACAAAGCGCTGGCAGTGAATCTGTCCGACATGGCCGCGATGGGCGCAACACCGCGCTGGGCGACATTGGCGATCGCGTTGCCTGACGCAGACGAAACGTGGCTGGAAAGATTCAGCGCGGGCTTCTTCGCATTGGCGCAGCAATATGGCGTCGAACTGATCGGTGGCGATACCACGCGCGGGCCGCTCAATCTGTGCGTGACGATATTGGGCGAAGTGCCCGCACAACAGGCATTGCGGCGCAGCGGCGCCCAGATCGGCGATGAGGTCTGGGTGTCCGGAACACTGGGAGATGCCGCGCTGGCGCTGGCCCACCTGCAGGGGCGCGCCGCATTGTCCGCGGGAGAGTTCGCCGCCTGTGCGCTCGCTTTGCACCAGCCGCAGCCGCGCGTCGCGCTGGGGTTGGCTTTGCGCGGCATCGCCAGCAGCGCGATCGATATTTCCGACGGCTTGCTCGCCGATCTCGGGCATATACTCGATGCATCGCATGCTGCTGCGGAAATCAGCCTGGCACTGTTGCCGGTTTCCTCAGTCATGCGTGCTTATGTGACATTGCCCCTGGGAGAACAATGTGCCTTATCCGGCGGAGATGATTACGAATTGTGTTTTACCGCACCTGCCGTGCGCCATGCCGGGATAACGGGCATCAGCGCCCGGCTTGAATTGCCGCTGGCCTGCATCGGAAAAGTTGTTGCGGGTCGCGGCTGTATCGTGCACGATGCAGCGGGAAATCGACTCAACCCTGGAAACGCCGGCTATGAACATTTCAGATAAAACCCGGGTTGGACCGGGTTGGGTTGAACCGGGCTGGCGGCTGTTGTTCAGCCATCCCGCGCACCTGCTTTCATTCGGCTTCGGCAGCGGTCTGGCGCGCAGGGCGCCAGGCACGTTCGGTACTTTGATCGCTTTTCCGCTGTATTGGCTGCTTGCGCCGCTGCTGTCCGATATGTCGTTCATTTTCCTGTTGGTCCTCGCCTTTGCTCTGGGCGTGTGGGTCTGCGACATCACCGGCAAGGCATTGGGAGTCGCGGATTATGGCGGCATCGTATGGGACGAGATCGTGTCCTTCATGCTGGTATTATTCTTCACGCCTCCCGGCTGGTACTGGTCGTTGCTGGCCTTCGTGCTGTTCCGCATCTTCGACATCGTCAAACCTCCTCCGATACGCTACTTCGACAGCAACTGGCATGGCGGGCTGGGCGTCATGTTCGACGACCTGCTTGCTGCCGGTTATGCATTGATGTGCCTTGCTCTGGTCAAAAGCGCGCTGATATGAACCGCGCAGGCACGGGATTGTTTTGTGCTGTGCTGCTGTGCCTGAACGGAACGGCTTGCGGCGATGTCCTTCGACCAGATTCAGGGCAGGAATTCTCCGCCAGGGTGATTGCCGTGCTGGATGGCGATACCGTGCTGATTCTGCGCAAGGGTGTCGGCGCAGCCGCCGGATATCCCCCTGCGTCCTCCGTGGGGGAGCGGGGCGCAGGCGGATTGGTGAAAATTCGACTGGCTGAGATCGATGCGCCGGAAGTGGGTCATGCAGGGATGGGCGGCCAGCCGCCCAACTCGCAAAAAGCGCAGTCTTTCGGCGCAGCCTCGCGCAGTTCGCTGGTGGAAATGGTGTTGCACAGGCAAGTCCGGGTGCACACAGTGGCGGTGGATAAATACGGCCGCACCGTCGCGCAACTGACAGTGAATGGTTTCAGCGTCAACGAGGAAATGGTGCGGCGCGGCATGGCATGGGAGTATTCCCGCTATCACAGCGACCGCCGCTACATTGCCCTGGAAAAACAAGCGCGGCAGGCCGGACGCGGCTTGTGGGCGCAGCACGATCCCACGCCGCCCTGGCTGTGGCGCAAGCAGCATGCGGCGGAAACGGATTTCTCACCGGTGCTTGCACCGGGCGATTACGCCTGCGGCAGCAAACATCATTGCTCGCAGATGCGTTCCTGCGACGAGGCGCATTATTACCTCACCGTCTGCGGTGTGAAAACGCTGAACCCGAAAAACGACGGCATACCGTGCGAGAAACTGTGCGCGAGCGGCAGGTAAAGGTAGAAGCCCGGTATATGCCCAATCAGAATTCCAGCGCGCGACATCCCTGCATATCGCAGCGCAAGGCCGAAGTTTTCTGATCCCAGTCGCTTAACACCCAGCGTTCGCAGCTATGCCCGTCCACCCTGTGCTCGTGGCGATTGGGGCGGTGGGTATGGCCGTGTATCAGTCGCGGATAGCCGTATTCCCGCAACAGCGCTGCAACCGCATCATCGTTCACATCCATGATCGCGGTGTCCTTACCCTGTTTGGCAGAAGTGCTTTCCCGGCGCAGCATTTCTATATAGGCTTTGCGTGCCGCGAGCGGCTGGGCCAGAAAGTTTCTCTGGAACGACGCTTCATGCACCTGGGCGCGGAATTTTTGATATTCGACATCGTCGGTGCACAGCGTGTCGCCGTGGCTGATCAAGGTAGGTGTGCCATACAGGTCGAGCAGGGTGGGATCCGGCAACAGGCGGGCGTGACAAGCTTGTGCAAGTGCATCCCCCATCAGCAGGTCGCGGTTGCCATGCATCAAATAGACATCAGTGCTCTGCGCAGTGAGATTGTGTAATAAGTTTATCACCCGGGCATGAAAAGGATCGTGCAGGTCATCGTCCCCCGCCCAGTATTCGAACAGGTCCCCGAGGATATAGAGCGCCTCGGCTTGCGGAGCGAGTGTCGCGATGAAGCGCTGGAACGCGGCCATACTGTGCGGATGGTCGGCACTGAGATGCAGGTCGGAGATGAACAGGGAGAAGGACATATTTGTGGGTGGTCAAAGTACCCTCTCCCCCAACCCCTCTCCCGCAAGCGGGAGAGGGGAGCGCGCTAGCACGGGAGAGGGTGTTATTTCACGACTTCCGCCTTGGTGATGATGACGTCTTCCAGCGGCACATCCTGAGAACCGGAACGGTTGCCGGTCTTTACGTTGCGTATTGCGTCCACGACTTCCTTGCCTTCCACTACCTTGCCGAATACGCAGTAGCCCCAGCCATCCTGTCCGGGATAATTGAGAAAGTCGTTGTCCTTGACGTTGATGAAGAATTGCGCGGTGGCGGAATGCGGGTCACCGGTACGTGCCATCGCGACGGTATACTTGTCGTTCTTCAAGCCATTTGCGGCTTCGTTCTTGATCGGGGCATTGGTTTTCTTTTGTATCATGCCCGGCTCGAACCCGCCGCCCTGGATCATGAAGTTGCCGATCACGCGGTGGAAAATGGTGCCGTTGTAAAAGCCGCTGTTCACATATTCGAGGAAATTCTTGACGGTAACCGGTGCTTTTTCAGCATCCAGTTGCAGTGTGATGATGCCTTTGTTGGTGTGCAGTTTGACCATGGTTTTATTGCCCTTTGTTGAATTGATATGCTGGGTTGAAGAATAAGACGATTGCATTGCGCAGCAGAAAAGCAGGGTGAACAATGCGGTAATCAGATGTTTCATGTCATGCGGCTCCTTCGTAGATAATTTTCCAGCCATTGTCCAGTTTGATCCAGTATTGGCGTTTTTTCATCCGGTTGGACAGATTGTTGCTGCTGTAATCCTGCTCGAAGTCTACTACCACCATATGGGGCTGTTCCGGGTAGACGAACATGCTGACATCCGTGATACCCACCCTGACCCACGACTTGGTGCTGTTAACCAGATGTTTTTGTTTCGCCCATGCCGGGTAATCCATGTCGCTGCTGGAAAAATCCGGCGCGTAATGTTTGAGGTAAGCATCCGTGTCGAGGCTGGCCCAATCTTTGCGCCATTGCTCGACTTGCTGCAGCAGGCTGGCACGATCGATTTGATCCTGTTCGCTGCTCCAGTCCATCTGATTGGTGATGATGACCGGCGTGATGCCGACCTGGACATAAGGTGCCAGTTTTTCCAGATCGGCATTTGCCAGCACCACGCAACCGTTGCTCGCGCGCGGCGGTCGGCTATAAGTGCCGCTGGGTGTGCCATGCAACCAGATGCCGCTTCCGGTACGTTTGTTTCTGTGATCCCATTCATTCGGGTAACTGAGCGGGTAGGCTGCATCGCCATATATATCGGCAAGCCGCTTCTTGGGCAATTCCGCTTTTATGAAATACACGCCTATCGGGGTGCGCTGGTCGCCCGAGTAAGACTTGTCGGCACCCAGCTTGCCGATGGTGACATAAAAGTCGGTGACATAGCGCGGTTCGCCATCCACGTTTTCATATACGAACAGTGTCGAGCGGCTGGTGTCAACCACCAGCGCGTATTTCTGTTGCGCATCCATCTGCCACAAGAAACGCGGCCTGAGCCCGGTATCCGATTGGGACAATACGCGCTGCAGGCGTACTCTCGCCTCGTCGCGCAGGTCATTGATTTCGTCGTGAGGGGCATTTGCCGCACTGCCGAAATTATCGATCACGCCTGCATGCGCCATCAGCAAATCGCCCTTGACCAATTGCGCGAGTTTGAAGTTGGGAGTGACGCGCAACAGACTGTCCACCTCGTTGAGCGCAACGTCCAGATGATTATTGTTGATGGCTTGCAGGCTTTTTACCAACTGCTTTTCTGCGCTTGGCAAAACCGGCCCGGCGACCGCCATGACTGGCAAGAAACTGCACAGCAACAAAAATATCAGCGCGGATTTCGGCATGATTACCTGCTGCGCTCTTCCTGAATCAGCCACTTGTCGCCGGCCTTCACCATCAGCAGGGTTTTGTTGCCGGAGGCTTTAAAGTTGCTGGCCCGGTAAGTCTGGTGGAACTTTACCGTGGCATGCGCACTGTCGGCTAATGATACGGTCTTGATGCGGATGCCTACATGGATAAATTTTGGGGTGCTGACGCGTTCCCTGCGCAGGGCTTCCCAGGCTGCGCGCGTTTCTCCGTCCGGTGTTTTGAAATCATGCGCATAGAACGACAGGTATTGACCCGTATTCCGGGACGACCACGCTGCTGCCCAGGCCATGACTGTTTGCGTAATTTCCGCGCTGTCGTCTTTCTTGATGACGGGCTCTGTGGCGACCTTGACTTCTGCTTTGGCTTTGACTTCTGTTACTGTTGTTGGTGCTACCGGTGCCGTTACTGCAGATGCCGCCGGGACGGGCACTGGCTGATTTGTCCCGGCAATGACCGGTGCTGCTTCGGCCTTGTTCTGGACAGGCACTTCGACTTTGCTCTGAACAGGGGTGTTTTGTGCAACGGTTTCATTGTTGCGCGCATCACCGGCAAACAGATTTTGAATCATTGCCAGCTTGGTTTGCGTCGCAGTATTGCTGTGATCCAGTTGTAAAGCGCGGTCATATGCCTGGCTGGCCATCTTGGCATAGATGTCACCGAGATTCTCGTGCGCGGTCGCATAACTGGGATGGGTACTTATCGCTTTTTCCAGCAATTGCTTGGCCTTGTCGTATTTACCCTGGCTGGCATACAGCACGGCGAGATTGTTGTAGGGTTCCGGCAGGTCCGGATAATCATCGGTCAAAGCGGAGAATATCTTGATGGCATCAGCGGTCTTGCCATCCTCGGTGAGTATCAGTCCTTTAAGAAATCGCGCTTGCGCGTCTTTCGGCTTATTGGCGAGATAGTTATTGACCTTTTCCAGCGCCTGACTGCGCTGGCCTTGCTTGAACAGCAGGTTGGCATCAGCGATTTCATCGGCATGCGTAACCGGGCTGGCACACAACAGCAACACGCTGGCGAGCAACGCGGCGAGGCGGGAAAAATGCTTAACAATATTCATAGTGGTTCAGTTCCGGGTGGCTTGCCACAATTCCGCGACACTCTCCAGGCGCGCGGAACTGTTCGAATTCGGGCCGATTCTATCAAATATACGCTAGATTTTCACAGTTAATGTCTATCCGGAGCTGCGTCCGATTTCGGGTAAAATCCCCCGCGCCTGTCGTTGACTTTATACAAACCGGAAATATCCCCATATGAGCAGTACGCCACAACCCGCCGCGTCCAACTTCATCCGCACGATTATCGATGCCGATCTGGCCAGCGGAAAACACCGCAGCATCGTCACCCGCTTTCCGCCCGAACCGAACGGTTATCTGCATGTCGGCCATGCAAAATCCATTTGCCTGAACTTCGGTCTGGCCCAGGATTATCACGGCAAATGCAATCTGCGTTTTGACGATACCAACCCGGAAAAGGAGAGCAATGAATACGCGCAATCCATACAGGACGACGTGCGCTGGCTGGGCTTTCAGTGGGACGGCGAAGTGCGCTGGGCATCCGATTATTTCGAGCAGCTTTATCAATACGCGGTTGAACTCATCAACAAAGGTCTTGCATATGTGGACACACTCACGGCTGATCAAATGCGCCAGTATCGCGGCACGTTGACACAGCCAGGAACAAACAGTCCGTGTCGCGATAACAGCGTGGAAATCAATCTCAAGGCATTTGAGCTCATGAAGAACGGCGAATTTGCCGACGGCAGCCGTGTGCTGCGCGCCAGGATCGACATGGCCTCGCCCAACATGAATATGCGCGACCCGGTGATCTATCGCATCCGTCGCGCGCACCACATTCGCACCGGCGACAAATGGTGCATCTATCCGATGTACGATTACACCCATTGCATTTCGGACGCGCTGGAAGGCATCACCCACTCGCTGTGCACGCTGGAATTCGAGGACCATCGCCCGCTCTATGACTGGGTGCTGGATAACATCACGATTCCCTGTCATCCGCGCCAGTATGAGTTTTCACGGCTGGAGCTGCATTACACCATCACCAGCAAGCGCAAGTTGCTGCAACTGGTAAATGAGGGGCGCGTGTCCGGCTGGGACGATCCGCGCATGCCCACCATCAGCGGCATGCGCCGCCGCGGCTACACCCCGGAAGGCATACGCGAATTCGCAAAACGGATTGGCATCTCCAAGAGTGACAATACCGTGGACATGGCCGTGCTGGAATCGGCCATCCGCGACGACCTGGAAACCAAAGCCGCGCGTGTGATGGCGGTGATCAATCCGTTGAAAGTGGTAATAACGAACTTCGTGGCGGGTCAAACCGAATCGCGCGAGGCGGGTTTTCATCCGCAGCACCCGGAGTTCGGTGCACGGGTCGTGCCCTTCGACAAGGAAATCTGGATCGAAGCGGATGACTTCAGCGAGGCTCCGCCGGCGGGCTGGCAGCGTCTTACCGCGGGGGGTGAAGTGCGTCTGCGCTACTCCTACGTGATGCGCTGCGATGAAGCAGTCAAGGATGCTGCGGGCAACGTGGTGGAACTGCGCTGCTCGATCGATCCGGAAACGCTGGGCAAGAATCCGGTCGGGCGCAAGGTGAAAGGCGTGATCCACTGGCTATCCTGCGCGCATGCGCTGGCGGCCGAGATCCGTTTGTATGACCGGCTGTTCACCGTGCCTGAACCGGATGCCGACAGGGAAACCGACTTTTCCACTTACCTGAATCCCGAGTCTCTGACTACAGCGCAGGGCTGGGTAGAAGCATGCGTGAAAGATGCTGCGCCCGAAACCCGCTACCAGTTCGAGCGGCTCGGCTACTTCTGTACCGACCGTCGCGACCACCGTCCCGGAAAGCCGGTGTTCAACCGCACCGTCACGCTCAAGGATTCCTGGACGAAATAGCAGTCCGCTTTCCCAGCAACCATGCCCACGCCAGCATCAGTGCGATCAACAGCCATACTGCCGCATTGCCCCAGCGCACATAGGGCGTGGAGCCCTGATAGCCCTGTGCCATACCGAGCAGCACCCCCTCCACGTGCTGCGGCAATTGCTGCAATACTTTTCCATCCGCCCCTATGATCGAGGTGACGCCGGTATTGGTGGCTCTCAGCACCATGCGGCCGCTTTCCATTGCGCGCATTTGCGACATCTGGTTGTGCTGCGCGGCCGCATAGGAATGGCCATACCATGCATCATTGGTGAAGTTGGCCAGCAGCGTGGCCCGCGGCAGGGCAAGGATGATTTCTTCGCCGAACACATCTTCATAACAGATGTTGACAGCGACATGCTGCCCGGCAACGTTGAGCGGCGCCTGCATTTTACCGCCGCGCGCCAGATCGCCCATCGGGATGTTGAGCACGTCATTGATGAACCAGCCGAGCAACGGCCGCAGCGGGATGAATTCGCCAAACACCACCAGGTGATGCTTGCGGTATTGCTGTTCCTCGTCCGCACCCAATGAAAATACGCTGTTGTAATAGCTGCCGTGGTCGCGTTCAAAAACCCCAATCAGGTCATCGCCGCCGTTTTGCGCAGCGTGATCGCGCAGTTGTTCAACCAGGTTTTGTGGAACTTCATGGCGCAGCATCGGCAAGGCGGTTTCCGGCAACAGGGTAAGGCGCGCGTTGCTCTGCAATACCAGGCGACGGTATGTTTCCAGCGTCCCCGCCAGCGCATCTTCGTTGAACTTGAGATTCTGCGCGATGTTGCCCTGTACCAGCGCCACGCTGAACGGTTCACCATGCGGTTGAGTCCATGAAACGGTGCGTAACAGCGCGCCGCCGCTCCATATCATTCCAATGAGCAATAATTGTAGGAGCGGGCCATGCCCGCGATGCTTTTTGTCGCGGGCATGGCCCGCTCCTACATCGTACAGACTAGCCAATAATCCTGCACTGACCGCCGCGACCAGCGACACGCCATACACGCCGAACAGCGGCGCATAACCCGCCAGCGGGCTGCCGCTGTGTGCATAACCCAGGGTCAGCCAGGGGAAACCGGTGAAGATCATGCCGCGCAGCCATTCGACCGACACCCATGCCGCCGGCATCACCAGCATGGTGCGCAAACCATGCGCTGCGGGAAATCGCGCCTGTGCATAGCCGGTCAACGCGGTGAACAGCGCAAGGAATGCGACGAACAGCGCAGTGGCAGGCAGGGCCAGCAGCATGGGCATGTCCCCGTAATCGTGCAGCGCGACATAGATCCAGCTGATGCCCGCACCGAACAATCCCAAACCGAACGCGAAGCCCAGCCATGCCGCGTTACTCCGCGTGCCGGCACGTTGCCAAAGCGCAAACAGGACGGCGAGCGCCAGCACCGGGATCGGGAAAATTCCGAACGGTGCAAAGCCGAATACACAAACAGCTCCAGCCAGGAACGCTAATCCATAATTCTTTGTCGGCAAACTCATGTGAAATATTCCGCTGCCTGCTGTGTTGTAAAACCCGTGCAGCATAACCGATTCGCCGTACATCCTGCCAAGCGGTCTTGGAAAATGCGGGTGTGACAATATGCCGCAGGCGGCGGCAAATAATGCTCTATATAATTTTGGCGGTCATCAACAGGCAAGAAAAAAACATGAACGCCACACACACCACCTCTCATATCCGCACCCCCTTTCGAATTGTCATCGCCACAGCCCTCGCCCTGTTGCCGCTCATCGCGATGAACAACGCACTGGCCTGCGCGGCCTGCGGATGCACCCTGTCTAAGGACTGGGGAACCCAGGGTATCAGCGCGACGCCCGGTTTCACCGCCGACCTGTCCTACGACTATACCAACCAGAACCAGCAGCGCTACGGCTCGGGTACGGCATCTTCGGCCAAGATCAGCGAACTCTGGCTGTCCGGCCAGGAAATCGAGGATTACACCACCACACGGACGACCACGGCATCGCTCAACTACAGCAGCGATACCTGGGGAGCAAACGTCCAGCTGCCATTCGTTCAGCGGACCCATGGCACATTTGGAAATAATGGCGCCAGCGCTTCGTCTTCTCCCGATTATTCCAGTTACGCCTCGTCGTCCGACAGCGGTATCGGCGACATCCGCGTCATCGGAAGATACACCGGGTTCTCCGCCGACAAGACCGCCGGGGTCATCGCCGGAATCAAGCTGCCGACCGGGAGCACAGACGCGAACTTCAACGACGGTGTCACCCCGCTGGACCGCAGCCTGCAAATCGGCACCGGCTCGACCGATGTCATCCTGGGCGGGTTTGTCACCGGAACCGTAGCCGGGTACGGCTGGTTCGCACAGGGCACCGTGCAACATGCCGTTGCGACCAAAACCATAGCCGGTCAGGATTACATTCCGGGCGACGCCTATTCGTTGAACACCGGCATCCGCTATGCAAAATTCGGTGCCAGATTCACCCCGATGCTGCAATTGAACTACATCCATCGCCAGCCGGATACCGGAGCAGCAGCGACTCCCGCCGATGCGCTGACCGGTGGCGCCGGCAGCGGCGGCACGCTGGTATACCTTGCTCCCGGCGCGTTGCTCCGGGTTGGCGGAGGAACTTCCGTTTACGGCTTCGTCCAGCTGCCCGTTTACCAGTACGTCAACTCACTGCAGTTGAGCCCGCGCTATAATCTGACATTGGGAATCCAGCAATCATTCCAATAATGCAATCATTCCAAATAACCCAGGCGGAACGCGGCTTGCAAACATGAAGGTTCCGGAAAAATTTTCCTCCCCACTCAAAGGAACGCTTTTAATTGCGCTCCTGCTTTCACTGTGCCTAGTTCATGCGACATGGGCGGGTGACTGGAGCCTCAAGGACAAGGACGGCGCGGATTACACGCTGTCCGGCCTGCACGGCAAATGGGTGCTGGTCAACTTCTGGGCGCCCTGGTGTCCGCCTTGCCTCCAGGAAATGCCCGACCTCGCTGCCTTGCAACAACAGCGCAAGGATTTGCAGGTGATCGGTGTCGCGGTGATGTATGGAAGCCGCAAGGAAGTCACGGACATCGTCAGCAAGTTGTCCGTCTCCTACCCTATCGTGTTCGGGAATGAAGACACGGCCGGAAATTTTGGCGGACTTGACGGCCTGCCGACAAGCTTCATGTATACACCTTCCGGCAAACTGCTTGGACTGCACCAGGGCTTGCTGACAAAAGCGGAAATCGAACAGGTAATCGAACAAAAGCCAAGTGTTGCAACCCTGTTCAAACATTAACCCCTTGTTCTTTAACCTGCAGAATCACAAATAAAAAGGCGGCATAAGCCGCCTTTTTATTCAACCCAGCGAAGATAATTTATCAGTTCATCTTCATATCCTTATCCATATGCATATGTTCGTGGTCATCTGATGGTGCCTCGGTCGCAGTCAATGACTTCACTTCGGCTATGCTCTCGATTTTCACCACGCCGTGCTTGCCCACCTTGACGCTCAAAGTCAACGGCACGGTGCCGCCTTCCTTGAGCGGTGCCTTCAGGTTCTCCAGCATCACGTGATAACCGCTCTTTTCCAGGTTCACTGCCATGCCTGCAGGCAGTTCGATAGACTTCACCTCGCGCATCCTCATCATGCCATCCTTGCCGGTTGTCATGCTGTGCAGCGTTGCCGATTTTGCTGCGGGGCTGGAAACACCAACCAGCGTTGCAGCCTGTTTGCTGGTGATGGTCAGGTCCACTCCGGCCTGGTCCTGACCGGGAGCGGTGGCGCGCGTCCATCCTCCGCTGACTTCAATATCACCCGCATAACTCGCGAAACTGACTAGCAACGCCGCCACAAACCCACTGAACCGATTTAATTTGCTCATGGCTTTTTCCATTTGTTAAAAAGTTGACAATGCATACCTGTCCGTTGCAGCAACAAAAAAGCCCAAAGCGCGGCATCATGCGGGGAGCGGCATCGAATATCGCTTCAGGAAGGGGGAAGCGTTATCCGGAAAACACAATGTCCGCGATTTGGCGGGAATGATTATTCCGTAACTGCACGCGCAGGGGAATGCGACATGATGTCGCACCCAACCATGTTGCTCCTGTTTGGGTGCGACATGGTTGGCGCTCAGTGTCCAGTCACCGTCATAAAAGATAACCTGCTTACTCCGGCATGTTGCGCTATCGCCATGATCTGCGCCACACGGCCATAAGGAACGGCTTCGTCGGCATGGATATGCAATTCGTAGTTGTCTTTTGCGGCAGCAGCTTCAGCAAGTTGCCGAGCCAGGGTTTCATCGCTCGTTGAGACACCTTCCAAACTTATTTCCCCTTGCGCATTAATGGTAAGGATCTGCTGCTTGCTATCCATGCGCCCCGCCACGGCCACTGTCTTCGGCAGCTTCACTTCCAGCGATTGCGACAACAGTGGCGCGGTGACGATGAACACCACCAGCAGCACCAGCATCACGTCCACCAGCGGCGTGACATTGATCTCGCTCATCATCTCCTGATCGGATTGTGTCTGGAAAGCCATGTCACACCTTGTAGTCGTATTTGCGCGCTAATCTGGCAAAGTCATCTGAAAAATTCTCAAGCTCCGTGAGGTTCAGCCGCAAACGGCGCAGAAAAAAGTTGTAAGCCAGCACCGCTGGCAGCGCGGCCGCAATACCGAACGCGGTGGCAATCAACGCTTCACCAATCGGCCCCGCGACCACATCCAGGCTGGCCGAACCGGTTTTGCCAATTTCCTGAAGCGCGTGCATGATGCCCCACACCGTGCCGAACAGCCCGATGAAAGGCGCAGTGGATCCTATACCTGCCAATTCGGCCAAGCCGCTTTCCCCCTTGCGCTGCAAATTGCGTATCTGCTGGCGCAAGGCATTTTCCATCAGTTCCTGCGGCTCACCCGCATGCTTGAGATCGGTCTTGCCGCTGGTCAATTCTCGCAAGGCGGTGAAAGCGGTGCGCGCCAGACTGGCAAGTTGCCCTTCTTGCCGTTCACTCACGCGCTCGGCATTCTTCCAGTCCGGCGAACCCCAGAATTCCAGCCCAAAGGTATAGTTCAGTTTACCGTTGCGTTTTTGCTGCAGCAGTTTGTACAGTACGATCGACCAGGTGACCGCGGAACAGAACAGCAACACAAGAAGCGTAAGGCTGACGACGGGCGAACCACTGTTGAATAACAACACCTCAATCCTCTTTCAAAATAAACGGAATAGGAACTAAAACCCACTTGGCGATCACCTGGCCGCCTTGGCGCGCCGCAACAAATCGCCAGCCGCGTATCGTCTCAATCGCCGCGTTATCCAGCTCATCGTACCCGCTGCTTTGATGCAACTTGATCTGGCCGGGCAAACCGCTTGCCAGCACCTCGACATTCAGCACCACCCTGCCCTGCCAGCCCATGCGCCGCGGCACCATCGGATAGGCGGGGACCGGGTTATTGAGATATGCCGCCTGATAATCCGGCTCACGATCCGGCGGTCCGGACGATGCATTTGCGGGTTGAGCAGGGGCGGCACTTGCCTCCGCTGGTGGTGCAGGCATTTCCGCAGGTGCCTCCGGCGTTGCAACTTCCGGTGTGGGTTGCACGCTCCGAGGTTCGACCGACTTAGGTTTCGCCACTGGCTCAGGCTTTGGTTCCGGTTCAACCTGTGCGGCTTGTTGCGGGCTGGGCATTGTCGCAATGTTGATTGACATCTCATGATGCGCTGACCCATCATGCACTGGATTGGACAGGCCGGGCAGCGCGGCATAAGACCACAGCAGCGCAACATGTGCGAGCACCACCGATGCGACGATCAGCAACCGATCACGTAGCGGTAAAGGAACCGGATCGGAAACTGCAAACATCGGCATATAACACATGGAACTCATAGCACTGTCAGATGGCACTGACTCCTCGTCGCGACGTCACGACGATTGCTCGCAGGGGCGGGCAGCTGAACTCACTGGCGGTAAGTTGCATGACACTCTACGCAATATTGCATGGTATTATTCAATGCGCGTAATGACGCATTTACATCCTTGGTCTGCAATGCCTCGCCAAGATCGTCTCCGCTCTTATGAAAAGCGAGCCCCAGTGTTCTGAAGTCTTCGTTGTCAAACTTGTTGCACATCTCTTGCATTTCCGGGGTTAAACCAAGCTTTGCATGAGCTATTTTGGAAGCCTCTTCAAACTTGTTTTCCGCCATCAAACCGACAATCGATTTGATCGCCTCGACATGTCCCCGCATATTGGTCAATTGATGCTGTTTCATTTCCGCTGATAGCTCCAAAGAAGTTCGCGTGTCCATCATGTTCATTTCGTGATGGTGGTTTTCATGATGCATTTTTTCGTCTTCGGCAAATGCCGCATTCAAGCCAACTATGCCGATAAATACTGAAGTGGTGATTAACAATTTTTTCATGGCCTTATTTCTACAAAAAGTAGGTGATAGAATTTATTAAAATATCGCAAAACCACGCATTTCAACTTCATTGAATCACGCGGATATGGCCTGCACTTAGAGCTTCAATGTCAGTCTGGTGTTTATCGAACGTTCCATGCCGGGAACAGAGTTTCCATAAGGAACTCCCGTTCCCATGGTATTCCCTTGACCGACATATGCCCCTCCCAACGGGAAAGCGTAGAACTTGTTCAAGGCATTTTCCAAGCCGACATCGAATCGAACCTGCTTCCATTCATAGCTGCTGTACAGGTTGAGCAAGCCGTAGCCGCCCGTTTTAAGCTCTTTACGCACCGCTTGGACATTGCTCTTGGCATCCACCAATTTTGCCTCGATGGTATTGGTCCAATTACCCAGACTTTGCTCAACGGCCAATTTCACGTTCAATGGCATGATGTTATAAAGATTATCACCGGTCGTCAGGTTCTTGCCGTTCACATAGTTCAATACGCCAGTTGCATTGAAACTACCGTACTCACTGCTTTTTGCCAGCAACATTTTGCCGGACACATCGGCACCATAGAGTCGAGCGCTCTGATTGGCCAAGCTGAGATTGACAAATCCATCGGTCCTGGCGGGGCAGGTCACGCCAATAGCGGCACAGGCCACGGCATCAATATAATTCTGAACATGAGTATAGTAAGGCGAAACTTTCAGTTCCCAATCTTTCTGTGCTGCATCGTGCCAACTGCCCGTCGCACTCAGCGTATGCGCTACTTCAGGCTTCAGATTCACATTCCCGACATAGCCGTTGCCATCACCATACCAGTTGTTCATGTTCATGATCATGGTGTTATTGGTTGACCAGGCAAACCGCTCATACAGATTCGGCGAGCGCGTTTTCATGGCATAGCCTGCATCAAAGGTTTTGCTCGTGTCCGGCGTATAGCGTGCCAGCGCAGTTAAATCGATGTTGTTGTCGGTTTTGTTGTGATCAAGTGAATTGAATGCCCCAGGAATTGAGGCGGGATTCGATGGGTCGCCATACATCATCCCCGTGCCATAGCCTTGCACATTTCCTGTATTCATCGTGACTGTGCTGTTGCGCACACCGAATTGCGAAAGCCATTGCTGATTCCAGTGCGCCTCCCATTCGCCAAAAATATCAAAGCGGTCGCGCTGCCCGTTATTGATATTCCAGAAGGTGTCCGGTGACATCATCCCATTCGGGACTGCGGAAATCGGGCTCCACCAGTCGTTCAATCGATAACGCTGATACTCGCTGCCCAGCCTGAGAATATCGCGTTCGGAAAGCAGAACATCTGCCTTGACCACCAAGCCGGTGTTTTTGCCGTCCGTATCCATGGGCATACCTGCCGGGTTTGTGATCTGTAATTTATCCTCGAGGAAATTCATCGAGTGCTGAGTATGTTCGTTGTAAGCGCGCGCTTCCAGGGCACCCCATTGATATTGTCCCGTATAACGCAGGTTGACTTGATTACTGTCATTGCCGGTCATATCCATGCGTTGATTGGGGAACCCCTGGTTGGAAATGTTCTGTAATCCCAACTTCAGTTCGACCAAATGGTTTTCACGGCGCAGCGCAAATCCGAGTGCCTGATTTTCAGAATGGTAAAACGATGAGCCTACTTCGTTTCCTGCCAAGTAAGTCGATGTGCCTACTGCATTACCTGCTGCATGAAAATCACTCGCCGCCTTGTAGTTTCCAGCCTTTGCCGTCGATCCTGTATAGGTCATGCTCAATTTTTCGTTCGCGATCGTTGCCGATAGATTGCCGCCATTCGCATTGCCGTTGCTGCGATAGAAAATACCGGCTTGTCCCTTGAGCAAAGTATCCTGCCCCGCCTTGGCAAACTCGGGCGCCGCCGAGGTGACAGAAATAGTGCCGCCAATGCTGTCGCCGCCGGTACTGACCGGCGAGATGCCGGCAAATACTTTGACCTTGCCGACGTTGGACGGGTCGATGTAGGAAAGCGGCGGGTTCATGTGATTTGAACAGGTGGAGATCAAATCCATGCCATCCACTTTGACGCGAACACGGTCATCGGCCATACCGTGGATCACCGGCAAACTGGAAACTCCGCCGGCGCTATAGAGGCTGACACCCGGCTGGCCATCAAGCAGTTTTGCCGTATCGCTGGTGGACGTACTTAGTCGGATAATGTTGGATTCACCAAGAGCCGAGTCGCTCAAGGCGGGTAGTGGCTGGATTCTTTCCCCAATCACCTCAACATCGGGCAAGGTTGCCTCGGTTGCCTCAGCCGCAAACGCGCCGGGGGCAAATGCTAACGCCACACAAATAGTTATTTGCTTGAATTGCATTTAGCTTCTCCCATTAAAAAATGTCCCACGATTATCAGCACACCCTCTTGTTCTGGGAATGTGACATGATGCCGCGCGTCAATTTGTCGCACCCCTTATGCCCGTCTCTCCGATTACAATTGCATCATGAGCAGCACGATACTTTCATCCCTCCCCGGTCACAGCCAGTTGCGCCGCCTGGTCGCGTTGCGCAGCATCGCAGTCGGCGCGCAACTGGTCACGCTGGCCGTCGTCTGGAGAGTCATGGGGCTGGAGCTGGACTGGCAGCCGATGCTGTTGACGATTGCAAGCCTCGCAGTTATCAATCTGCTCAGCTGGCTGCGCCTGCGCAACAACAACATCGTTTCCAATCCGGAGCTGTTCGCACAATTGTGCGTGGACGTGGCCACCCTGAGCATCCTGCTGTACTTCAGCGGCGGATCGACCAATCCTTTTATTTCGCTGTACCTGCTGCCGCTGGTCATCGCCGCCGCGACATTGCCGCCTCGCTATACATGGAGCATGGCAGTGCTGACCACGCTCTGTTACACCTTACTGATGAAATTCTATGAGCCGTTGCCGATGCTGCACGGAAAATCCGCTTCCGCAAGCGGCATGCCTGACGTGGCCGGAATGGCAGGGGAAAACATCTTCAACCTGCATGTGCTGGGTATGTGGCTGGGATTCGTGCTGAGCGTCACCATCATCGCCTGGTTCGTCGTGCGGATGGCGCAGGCGGTGCGCCAGCGCGACGAGGCACTGGCGCGGGTGCGCGAAGAGATACTGCGCAACGAACGTATCGTGGCGCTCGGCACACAGGCCGCAGGGGCGGCGCACGAAATGGGCACGCCGCTGTCCACGATGGCGGTGGTGATCGGCGAGTTGCAGCATGATGCCGCAGACGGTCAGCCCGAGTTGCGCGACAGCCTGACCATCCTTGACGAGCAGGTGCGCGGCTGCAAACGCATCCTCGACAAGATCATGGCGAATGCGCAGGACACCGGCGCGATCTCGCCGCAAGCGGTTAATGAGCTGATGGCCGAGCTGCTGGACGAATGGCAACTGCTGCGCCCCACCGCGCAGTACAACTACTCCTCCCATGACAAGGAGAGGCCGGGAGGGGTTTCCGCTCCGCGCATCAGTGTGGATGTCACGCTGCGCGCCGCGCTGATGAACCTGCTCAACAACGCCGCCGATGCCAGCCCGCAGCCAATTGAAATATTTTCTCGCTGGGACAATTCTGTCTTCACGCTTGAGATACACGATCATGGCAAGGGGCTCAGCGAGGATGCCGCGCTCAAAGCCGGATCGGCATTCTTCACCACCAAGAAGGAGGGTCGCGGACTTGGCCTGTTCCTTGCCAACGCAACAATCGAACGCATGGGCGGCACGGTGCGCCTGTACAACCGCGAAGCAGGAGGCACGACCACCGAGCTTGCGTTGCCAACCATTAAAGCAAGCACATGACCGAACCTCGCGAAGAACTTGCCTCGCTTTTATTGGTGGACGACGACACCACTTTCTGCAGGGTATTGAGCATCGCCCTGGGGAAGCGCGGCTTTGCCGTGACGGTGGCACACAGCGTGGAGCAGGCGATTCCTCTTGCGGAAGCTTCATCGCCGGAATTCGCCGTGGTCGATCTTAAAATGGGTGGTGCGCCGGGACTGGTGCTGGTCAAGGTATTGCACGAACTCGATCCGAACACGCGCGTCGTCGTGCTGACCGGCTATGCCAGCATCGCCACCGCTGTCGAGGCGATCAAACTGGGCGCGACCCAATACCTGTCCAAACCGGCCAACGCCGACGAGATCGTCGCGGCCTTCGATCATGCCCCCGACAGCAATGCGCCGCTCAGGACGCAGCCCGCGCAAATAGAGCGGCTTGAGTGGGAACATATCCAGCGCGTGCTGCGCGAACATGAAGGCAACATTTCAGCCACTGCCCGCGCGCTCAACATGCACCGCCGCACCCTGCAACGCAAACTCGCCAAACCGCCGCTGCGCTTTGCTTAGACCTGCTGTTGCTGCTGCGGCACCAAAGCGACCTTTCGCGTTTATTTCTCCCAACACGCTGCTTTGTGCTTAAATCGCACCCTGCATAACTGTACGAACAAGATTCTCATGGAAAAAATACGCCTGTCCAAACGCATGTCGGAACTCGGCCTGTGCTCCCGCCGCGAGGCGGATAGCTACATCGAAAAGGGCTGGGTTGAAGTCGACGGCCAAATCGTCAGCGAACTGGGCAGCAAGGTCTACCCTACCCAGCAAGTGAAGTTGCGCACCGCCGCGCAAAACACCCAGCAACAGCGCGTCACGATCCTGCTCAACAAACCGATCGGGTATGTCTCGGGGCAAGCCGAGCATAATTACAAACCGGCCATCACGCTGCTGGATGACGCGACGCACTGGGTCGAGGATCAATCTGCGTTGCGCTTTCACCGCAGCCAGTTGCTTGGACTCGCCCCTGCGGGCCGCCTGGATATCGACTCGCAGGGCCTGCTGGTACTCACCCAGGATGGCCGTATCGCCAAGCAACTGATAGGCGAAGACTCCAAAGTGGACAAGGAATATCTGGTGCGCGTACAGGGAAAACTGGAAGACAGCGGGCTGGCCTTGCTCAACCAGGGCCTGAAGCTGGACGGCGAATATCTCAAACCCGCCAAGGTGACGTGGCAGAACGAGGACCAGTTGCGTTTTGTGCTGCGTGAGGGGAAAAAGCGCCAGATCCGGCGCATGTGTGAACTGGTCGGGTTGAAAGTCAGCGGCCTGAAGCGCATCCGCATCGGGAAGGTCAAATTGGGGGATTTACCGGTCGGTCAGTGGCGATATCTGGGGCCAGATGAACAATTCTAAAGCGGGGCAATTTTAAATCAATTCAGGTTATGCTTTTGCGTAACGAATTACCAGTTCTTGCAAAGTAGCGGGTCTGCCGAAATACCAGCCCTGGCCGAAGTCACATTTCATTTCCAGTAGTTTGGCTCTCACGCCTTCAGATTCAACCCCTTCAGCAACCACACTCATGCCCAGCGAATGCCCCAATGCTACCGAAGAACGCACAATTTCGAGGCTTTGCGCGGAGGACAAAATCGGCTCGACGAAAGCACAATCAATCTTTATCGTGCCCAGGGGATAGCGCTGCAAATGTCTTAACCCGGAATGACCGGCACCATAATCATCGAGTGCGAGGCTGCAACCCAAATCGATCAAGTTCTGCAGGATCTTCGTTGCAACTTCAGGTTGATCGACTATCACTTTTTCTGTCAGTTCCAGCTTCAATTCTGCGGGATTCATATTTTGAGCGGCCATAATGTTTTTCACATCTTCCACCAGCATCTCGTTGCTTAATTGGGATGGCGACAAATTGACACTGACAAACGGCGTTTTATAGTCGGAAAATTTCCTCAATGTATGCCAGTCTCTGCAAGCACGTTCCAGGGTCCACAAACAGATCTCATGTATCAGTCCGGTTTGTTCCGCTATCCACAAAAAGTCATCGGGCTGTAACGGACCGTCAGTTGGATGATGCCATCGAATCAGCGCCTCGAATCCGGCGACGCAACCATCGGCAAGATTGCAGATCGGCTGGTAATAAAGCTGAAATTCTTCATGCGTTAAAGCGCGCTTCATACCGTGGGCGAGGGACAGTTTTTGCGTCGCCTCGCCTTTTACGATACCCCGGCGTTTGGATTGTTCCGGCGGGACTGTTGCGCTTATCTCCTGTACGGAGCCATCGTTTCTATGCCTGAAACGTTCCAGAATCACCAGCAACAAATGACGCAAGACCGGGTCACTTTTCTCCAGCAATTGTTCCATCAGTTTGCGAGGAATAGGCACGAGCACTGTTCTCTCGATCGCCCTTACCGTTGCTGTGCGAGGTTCATAGTCGATCAATGATACTTCCCCGAACAACTCGCCCTTGCCTATCAATCTGATCCGATGATCATCGCCCTGTTTTACGACCAGAATTTCCACCACACCTTCTTCGATAAGGTATGCGCAGTCTCCGGCGTCCCCGGATTTGAAAATCACCTGACCACCGGAAAAAACCTCCCGGTCGAGTTCATCAAACAACATAACGAGTCCCTATTTGCTAGTTCTTCCGAGATGCATTTTTTTTCATCAAGAGGCTGATAACCGGCAGCAGAATATCATATGCCGATGCTGTTTCGCAGGAATGTCACATGGGCATATACCAATCAGGCCCGGCCATTTCAATTTTGAACCGCAGAATGGGCAGAATAGACCTTCCCGGTTCGATAGCTTGCCGGGATGGGTACGCTACTCTGCTGCAGGGCTTTTACGCTCGACCAGCATGGAATAAAGCCTGCGACTATCCACGCGCAGGACGGTAAACATGAGGTCGCCGATTTGAATGTGATCGCCGCGCTTGGGCAGTTGCCCGGCGGCCTTGAGCACCAACCCGCCTACCGTGTCGCATTCTTCGTCGCTGAATTCTGTCCCTAGCACGGCATTAAAATCGGCGATCTCTGTGTCGGCCTTGACGCGATAATGCCCCACAGCATCCGCGATGATGTTGTCTTCGTCAACGTCAAAATCGTATTCGTCTTCGATGTCTCCGACGATTTGTTCAAGCACGTCCTCGATGGTCACCATACCGGAAACACCGCCGTACTCGTCCACCACCAGCGCGATGTGGTTGCGGTTGCTGCGAAAGTCGCGCAGCAGCACGTTGAGGCGTTTGGCTTCCGGCACAAAAACGGCCGGGCGCAGCATGTCGCGCACGTCAAATTCCTCGCCGGCGTAATAGCGCAGCAAATCTTTCGCCAGCAGGATGCCGATAATGTTGTCTTTGTCGCCTTCCATCACCGGAAAGCGCGAGTGAGCGGTCTCAACGACAAAAGGAATGAATTTTTCCGGCGCTTGGCTGATGTCGATGACATCCATTTGTGCACGCGGAATCATGATTTCGCGCACTTGCCGCTCCGAGACCTGCATCACTCCTTCCATCATGGACAGCGCGTCGGCATCCAGCAGGTTGCGCTCATACGCGGAGTGCAACAGCGCGACAAGCTGCTCGCGATCTTCCGGCTCGCGCAGCAACATCGTGGAAAGCCGCTCCAGCAGACTGGGTTTATTACTTCCGGGTGGTTCCATTGCCTAGGGATGTCATGTTCGATACGGATCAGGATAGCGCAATTTTAGCATTAGTGCGATTTCCAATTTTTCCATCCCGGCGGCATCGGCGTCATTATCGTGCCGATAGCCTTGCAAATGCAGCGACGCGTGCAGGCTGAGATGCGCATAATGCGCCAGCAGATCCCCATGCTGCGCGGCCGCTTCACGCTCCACTACCGGTGCGCAAATCACCACATCACCTGACAGGGCTTGGAGGGTTGGTTCGGCATCGTCATACACAAAAGTCAGCACATTGGTGGCGTAATCCTTGCCGCGATAACTTTTGTTCAGCTCGCGGCCTTCGGGCTCGTCGACGATGCGCAAAGTGATTATTGCGTCACGTTGCAACGCGGCCTTTATCCAGCGCCGGAATTGCGCACGGGTCGGCAAGTGCTGCGCAGCGCTTGCATATTGCACAGTCAGTGAAAGCCTGGGTGGTGTATTCTTTTTCGCAATATGGCTCATGTTGCGTTCGACACAATTTCGCCGCGCAGCGTGTGGCGCACTACCTCGGTGATTTTCACCTCGACGAAGCCGCCGATCAGGTTTGCCGTGCCGCTGAAATTCACCACGCGATTGTTGTCGGTCCGCGCGGCCAATTCCCGGACATCTTTTTTCGACACGCCTTCGACCAATGCGCGCTGCGTCGTGCCCAACATCACCCGGGCCACTCCCGCCTCCTGTTCCGCGATGCGGTCCTGCAAACGTTTCAGGCGCCGCGCCTTGACCTCGAACGGCGTGTCGTCGCGCAACTCGGCGGCCGGCGTGCCGGGACGCGGGCTGTACAGATAGCTGAAGCTGTTGTCGAAACCCACTTCGTCGATCAGCTTCATGGTCGCCTCGAAATCCTGTTCAGTCTCGCCTGGAAAACCCACGATAAAATCAGAGGTGATGCAAATATCGGGGCGTGCTGCGCGCACTCTGCGGATGATGGATTTATATTCCAGCACGGTGTGGCCGCGCTTCATCGCCGCCAGGATGCGGTCCGAACCGGACTGCACCGGCAGGTGCAGATGGCTGACCAGCTTGGGTGTGGTCGCATACACATCGATCAGCCGCTGGCTCATGTCTCTGGGATGTGAAGTGGTGTAGCGCAGGCGGGTTATGCCTTCCAGTGCTGCGATGGCCTGCAGCAGAAAGGCGAAATCCACGGTTTCGCCGTCATCCGCGATACCGCAGTAGGCATTCACATTCTGGCCCAGCAGCGTCACCTCTTTCACCCCTTGCGCGACCAGCTGTCGCACATCGCGCACCACATCAGCCAGGGGACGCGATACTTCTTCGCCGCGCGTATAGGGCACGACGCAGAACGTGCAGTATTTGCTGCACCCCTCCATGATAGACACATAAGCTGTGCCGGAGGTGGTTTTTGGGATAGGCAGATGATCGAATTTTTCGATCTCGGGGAAACTGATGTCCACCTGGGGCTGTCCGGTTTCACGGCGCGCCCGCAGCAACTGCGGCAGGCGATGCAGGGTCTGCGGTCCGAAAACGACATCCACGTAAGGCGCTCTCTGCAAAATCGCCGCGCCTTCCTGGCTGGCAACACAGCCGCCCACCGCAATCAACAGATCGGGATTGGCCAGCTTGAGCGGGCGCACCCGGCCCAGATCGGAGAACACCTTTTCTTCGGCCTTCTCGCGTATCGAGCAGGTATTGAACAATATGACATCGGCCAGTTCCGGCTTGTCGGTCGCTTCCATGCCTTCATGGGCGCGCAACACATCCGCCATCTTGTCCGAGTCATACTCGTTCATCTGGCAGCCGAAAGTTTTAATGTGGAATTTTCCTGGCATGCTACTTTGGGTGCACACTTTGACACCGAATGCGTTTTGGTGGTGATAGGTGGATTTGAACCACCGACCTCAGCGTTATGAGTGCTGCGCTCTAACCACCTGAGCTATATCACCGCGAAGAGCGCGGCATTGTCCAGATTTCATCCTACCTTGTCAATGCGCAGGGAACATTATTCAGTGTGCTTCCGGGAAAATCATTCTGCATTGCGGTCAATTTGGACGCTGTCGCGGCATCCACCCCGTGCAGCATGAATATGGTGGATTTAAGCTTGCTGGCGCGTTCGCCGACCCGCGCGGTGTGCACGCCTTTGGTGTGCAGGCCGCGCAGGAAGCTCTGTGCCGCCTCCCTGGTTTTGAACACACCCAGTGAAATGGCGTTGTGCCAATAGCCCGAAGCCTGCACCACAAAGTACTCCCTGATACCCAGCGCCTTGATCTCTGCGATCTTCCGGTTGACCGCGGCTTTGTTCCCGAGCGGCGGGAAATACACCCAATAGCCTATGTCCTGTTCGATCTGGCGCTGGCTTAATTTGTCGGCCAGTTGCATGGCAGACAACGCAGCCGTGGCACGCGCCAGATCCGGGCCCGAGAAATCGCCCCACTCCAGACAGGCCGGCGTACCCGGATTCGCTGCCGCCGGTGCGGCCGCATCCATAGCGGAATCCGGTTTCGCATGGGATTCGGGCTGGGACGGAACCACAACTGGCGCGGACGCGGTGATAGGCTCAGGCACAGGCTTGGAAGATGGCAAAGCCCTGGCTGGCACACTTTGCAATGCGGGAATCAGCCGGATCATATCGCCGTGCAAATAGGGCTGCGCTTGCACTTCCTGTTCGCCCCAACCAAACCCGCCACGCTGCATCACGGCAAATAAAATGACATTCCCCAGCAATAATACCCAGAATAAATTTTTCATCGCCCGTTCTTTCCCCGAATCATCTTCAACAATCCGCTTCCCGGGCCATCAGCGACAATCCCTGCAGCACCAGATTGTCTATGATGCACGGCGGCGCAGCTGAGAGTTTTTGATCAAGGCATGGCTGCAATACCCGTGCCGCTCCGCCACTCAAAATCACCGGCGCGCCGCCATCGCCAAGCAGATTATATTGCCGTTCTATCGCGCCGCAACTGGCCTGGATCGCACCGCTGAATAACGCATCGGCGCTGTTCAGCGGGAACCGCACATATTCTCCCGGTGCTGATTTCAGCTGGTCTGCAGCGGCCACCAGACTGCGCTGCATCAACTCAACTCCGGGCAGAATCAACCCGCCGACAAATTCGCCTTGTGCGGACAAAGCATCTATCGTGGTCGCCGTGCCGCTGTTCACCACCAGGCATTCCCCATGCACCAGATGCCATGCCGCAATCAATGCCGCCCAGCGGTCACTGCCCAGCTGCGACGGGTTGGAATAGGCATTGCGCACGCCGCACTGTGATTTCCGCGCCACAACAAAATACGGCTGCCCGGACTTGCCTGCACCGATCTTGCGAATATGCCGGGCGCACTCTTCGCCGGCAACATTGCTCGCCCAGATTTGCTGTATGTCATGCAAACCTGCGCCGAAATTTTGGCGGGCAATGTGATCGGCTATGTCCTGCGCCAATCTGTCCGCCTGCCCGGTGGGCAGATCGCCGCTGCACAGCCAATCCCCCCCTCTCACCAGGGCCCATTTGATACGTGTGTTTCCTGCATCGATCAGTAACTTCATCAAAAATTACCGCCGCCGCAAAGACGCGGGGCGCGCCGGGAAATTGCTGCCGCAGGGATCTCTGCGGTATCTATTTTTTCAAGGTTCATCGTGCCGCACTCCCACTTCTCCGGAATTGAAACGCCGCGTTCCCTGCTCGGTTTCCATGCACAACTCTCCGCTGTCGCTGACTCCGCGCGCAATGCCATTCACGGTTTGCCCGTCCGCCATGTGCAATCGGACCGGCATGTCCTGATTGATATGACAATGCTCCCACTCCTCGCGGAATGCGGCAAATCCGCCCTGCGCGAATTGCTGCAACGCGCGCGCCAATTCCTGCAACAGGACGGCCAGCAACCGGTTGCGTGTCGGCATCGCCGCGCATATCTCATCCAGCGCACATGCCGGCTGGCCGATCTGCTGCGCCAGACTGCCGGACAAAGCGCAATTCAGCCCGATACCGATCACTACTGCGCTGGGTCCGAGCATATCGCCCTGCGCCTCGATGAGCACGCCGGCCAATTTTCCCTGCCCGGTCATGATGTCATTCGGCCACTTCAACTGCACACCCTGTGCGCCCAGCCTGTTCAGTGCGCGCACAACCGCCACACCTACCGCCAGACTCAATCCGGACAAGGCGTTCAACCCGCAATCGAAGCGCCACAACAGGGAAAATGTCAGCGCCGTGCCCAGGCCGGAATGCCATGTCCGCCCCATCCTTCCGCGACCGGCAGTCTGCAATTCCACCGCCAGTACGCTGCCACCGGGTGCGCGCCCGTTTGCAACAGCGGGGCCTGCGCGCTGCAGCAACAAGGTATTGCTGGAAGCGGCTTGTGGCAATATCTCGATATCGAACTGCCCCGCATCCTTGCCCAGCCAATGCACCACCTCATTCTGCTCCAGCCGCTGCCACGGGCGCGCCAGGCGATAACCGCGGCCGCGTATACGCTGCAGCGACACCCCTTGATCCGCGACCCCTGCCAGCGCATTGAATACACTTGCACGCGACACGCCCAGCCGGTTTGCCAACACCTCGCCGGAATGGAATTCACCGTCCGCCAACAGGTTCAGCAACTGCCAGGTGCGCGCTTTGACAATTCCCGCCATCATTGCGGCATATCAATATCATGGCGCGGTTTTACATCAAGAAAGCCCATGATCTCATCGCGCCGTTTTAATGCGTCCTGATAGCCCAGATCGATCAGCGCGCGACAAAACTTTTTTTCGGACAGCAGATAGCTCACCAGAGCCCCGCCGCTTTGCTGTCCGGCCCCGATAAGGCGCAGCAGCAGGCGTATCGTCCAGGGCAATTCTGCCTTGTATCGTTCCGCAATTTTTTCGATAGGCTGGCTGGGCGACATCACCAGCGCATCGATATGCCTGAGATCGGCACGCTCACGCATCTCTTCCGGCATGATCGCGACCAGATCATTGATCTTTTTCAGGCGTTCCAGATCCACTTCCATACTATCGAGAAAAATACTGTTCAGGGTATGTCCGGCAATGCTCGCCAAGGAAGGATATTCGCCAATATCGGCGCGATCGGGATGCTCGGGATTGCCGTTAACGGAAACGCCGATAATCAGCACGCGTGTCGCGCCCAGATGCAGCGCGGGACTGATAGGCGCGATCTGGCGCATCGAACCGTCGCCGAAATATTCGCGATTGATCAATGTCGCCGGAAAAATGAACGGAAGCGCAGAGGAAGCCAGCAGGTGCCTGATTTCGATCTGCGTCGGCATACCCACCCGCCCCTTGCGCCGCCACGGAACCAGCTGTTTCACGCCCTGATAAAAAGTAACCGACTGCCCGGAACCATAGCCGGATGCGGTAATGCTCAATGCGTGCAACAACCCCGCATCGATACTGTCCTGAATTTTTTCACAGGGCAGCATCTCTTCCAATAGCTCGACCAGCGGTGAATTGTCCAGCAGCGAAACCTGATGAAGTTTGTTGATCCCGATTGCACTGAAGATCATCCCGGCAAGCCACAACATGGAATTATTGAACACCCCGATCACATCGGTCCGGTAGATCTGGTTGGCGTGGAAATTTTTCCAGGTGTTGGTCAGATACTGCACGCCCATCCTGAAATTTCCGGCATTCACCGCGAGCGTGGCGGCGTTTAGCGCGCCTGACGATGTGCCGCAGATGATAGGGAAAGGGCAGTGCGACCGGCGCGGCAAAAATTCAGCGATCGCCTGGAGCACGCCCACCTGGTATGCGGCACGCGCGCCGCCGCCAGTGAGTATGAGTGCTACGCGCTGCTCCATTCGTTATCTATTCGCTTCAGCCTGCACCGATTCGAGCGCGTCTTTCAATGTCTCTTCAGGCAGGGCATTCAGGGTTTCCGACAACATCTCCGCGGCATCCATCGCCTCATTCCGAAAAGACTCGGGATCGGCGTTTGCCACCAATACCGCCGCCGCACCCACCACTTTGAGCAACCTGGTGCGCTCCCGCATCAGTATCTCGACTTCATCGCTCAGCATGGCAACTTCCTGTTTGTTCATTGGCATCTTGTTCTCCTAGTGTAACTTCACGCCAGCCACCGCCAGCGCACTCATATTCACGATGCGGCGCACCGTGGCAGTTGTAGTCAGTATATGCACCGATTTGTTTGCACCCAACAGAATCGAACCGATGGTAATGCCATCGCCCCCGGTCATTTTCAGCAGGTTGTAGGCGATATTGGCCGCACCCAGATTCGGCATGATGAGCAGATTCGCCACGCCCTTCAAACCGTTGTCCGGGAAAGCAGCCGTGCGCAAACTTTCCGACAATGCGGCATCGCCGTGCATCTCGCCTTCCACTTCCAGTTCCGGTGCGAGCTTTTCGAGCAGCTCGCGCGCGCGACTCATTTTTCGTGCGGAAGCGTCTTCATAACTGCCGAAGTTTGAATGCGACAACAGCGCGACTTTCGGCGTCAGGCCGAAGCGGCGCATCTCCTCGGCGGCCAGCATGGTCATTTCGGCTACCTGTTCGGCACTCGGGTCGAGATTGACGTGGGTATCGCAGATGAACAGGGTATGCTTGGGCAGCATCAGGATGTTCATCGCCGCGTAAACATTCACGCCGGGGCGTTTTCCGATCACTTCATCGATATAACGCAGATGCCTGATCGGCTGGGAAACTGTCCCGCACAACATCGCGTCCGCTTCCCCCATGCGTACCAGCATCGCGGCTATCAGGGTGTTGCTGCGGCGCATTGTTCGTTTGGCCGTACTCGGCGTGACGCCATGCCGCTGCATCAGCCGGTGATATTCGCTCCAGTATTCACGATAGCGCGAATCGCTCTCCGGATTGACCAGTTCAAAATGTTCACCTGCACGGATACGCAACCCGAGCTTGGCGATGCGCTGTTCGATCACCTCCGGACGACCAACCAGTATCGGATGAGCCATGCCTTCGTCCACCACCGTCTGTACCGCGTGCAGCACGCGAGATTCCTCGCCTTCCGCATAGACCAGGCGCTGCGGCGCGCGCTTGGCGGCCTCGAACACCGGCTTCATCAGCATGTTGGAATGGTAAACAAAACCTTCCAGCCGCTCCCGATATACCGCCATATCGGCAATCGGCCGCTCCGCCACCCCGCTGTCCATCGCGGCCTGTGCCACGGCAGGGGCGATGCGCATGATCAGGCGCGGATCGAAAGGCTTGGGTATCAGATGATCCGGGCCAAAACTCAAACTCTCGTCGCCGTATACTTCCTGCTCCTCTTCCGGTTGCTCGGCTTGAGCCAATTCGGCGATCGCATATACCGCCGCGCGCTTCATCTCCTCGTTGATAGTCGAAGCACCCACATCCAGTGCACCGCGGAAAATGAACGGGAAGCACAACGCGTTATTGACCTGATTCGGATAATCGGAACGTCCGGTCGCCATGATCACATCCGGGCGCGCAGCCTTGGCCACACCAGGCAGAATCTCAGGGGTAGGATTGGCCAGCGCGAAGATCAGCGGCCTGTTGCCCATCTGCTTGACCATCTCCGGCTTCAGCACGCCGCCTGCGGACAACCCGAGGAACACATCCGCTCCGGCGATCACTTCGGCCAGGGTACGCGCGGGGGTCTTAACGGCATAGCGCGCCTTGTTGTCATCCATTTCTTCGACGCGCCCCTTGTAGACCACGCCCTTGATGTCGGTTACGGTGATGTTCTCCATGCGCACACCGAGGCTGACCAGCATATCCAGGCAGGCCAGTGCCGCCGCCCCGGCGCCGGACACCACCAGCTTTATTTTTGCAATGTCCTTGCCGACCACCTTGAGGCCGTTCAGCAACGCCGCGCCGACGATGATCGCCGTGCCGTGCTGGTCGTCGTGGAATACCGGTATCTTCATCCGTTCGCGCAGCTTGCGCTCGATGTAGAAACATTCCGGCGCCTTGATGTCTTCCAGATTGATACCGCCAAAGGTGGGTTCAAGCGCGGCGATGATGTCCACCAGTTTGTCGGGATCACGCTCTTCGATTTCCAGATCGAACACGTCGATGCCGGCGAATTTCTTGAACAGCATGGCCTTGCCTTCCATCACCGGCTTGGCGGCCAGCGGGCCGATCGCGCCCAGTCCCAGCACCGCCGTGCCGTTGGTGATCACCGCGACCAGATTGCCGCGTGAGGTCAGGTTGCGCGCCTCGGACGGATTTTCCACGATAGCCTCGCAGACCGCGGCTACTCCCGGCGTATAGGCCAGCGCAAGGTCGCGCTGGGTGATCATCGGCTTGCTCGGGGTAACGGTGATCTTGCCCGCCGGGGCTTGGCGATGGTATTGCAGTGCAGCTTGGCGCAACTGTTCATCCATGATTTCTTCTTTCACAACCAGACTTGATTGCGCGGATTATACCGTAGGCAGGCGGACGGCCCTGCATATCGCCAGATGCGCTTCGTCATCGATGAAAAAGGAAAGATGTTGTCTGCATGCTCGCCGCTTACGGCATAATGGGCGAGAAACCGCAGCAGCGCATGCGTTTCACCGGCATCAGTCGTGACAACGCGCTGATAGAAGGACATCATGAAAAAGTTCGGCGATCGGCGCGTGGCCGATATCAAGAACATCGACTGATTTGCTCGTTCCAACACATTGTTTTTATTAACAGTAACAGTGCCGCTCGTTTCCCGTTTTGCACCTTTTTGTCAGGCATTCACTATATTCTCTGCTTATATTGGCTAATCACCGTGCGGGCAACGATTTTTTTTGTAGCGCGAGGCCAGTGCGATTTATCTTGATATATGCAAGAAATTCCGCACCCGAGCAGCCTTCGCATACCTTAACCACGTCCTGGGACAACGAAAAAATATTAATATCATGTTCCGCAACATGCAGGTCATCTTGTGAAGCTGCTTTGATGGTGTCATTAACCTTGTCGACAAGTTTCTCGTTGGCCTGTGTGTAAGGTACAAGAATCCAGAAATCGGTCCCGTCGCGCGCAACCAGGTCGGTCTTACGGAAAGCCTTGCGCAAGGAATGTGAAACATCGTCAAGCTTTTGCGAAGCATTTTTTGCGCCGTAAGTCTCGCCGAGGATGCCGAGGTTTTTATAATGAATATGGACCAGACCAAATTGAAGGGGGTCAGAATAGCGTTGTGTAACTGCCAGTAGCCATTCCAGCGTGAAAAGAAATTTATCATGCGAATCGATATCTTCTTGATGCATAATCCCCCCCTGCATTTTAGATAAAAACTGCAAATATCACTGCAACAGCCGGTGTCCTCTGATTTATCTAAAAGATAAAATCACGCTTGCAAAATTGGCACATCCTGACAACCCCTATAAATATATTTATAACGCCACTCGCAACCTGGCAATACCGACAGCGCATTTACAAAGACTCACAATCCGCAAACTGGCCCACTCTTTGTGTTGCCGAGAAAGGCAGGTGAAATAAGAGCCGCATCGGGCCGAGTGAACACCGAGCCAGAAAGCGAACCACAAAATTCACAAGACTTGTTGAATTATAGGCACAAACTCTCGCTGTAAGGAAGAGAATATCTATACATTTCATCTATTATTCTAATGTTTAGCGTGCTGCATCGATCAGTTGAACTCACCTCCCAATTTGGAAATTCGCGATATTTGCTTGTCGCTGAGGCGCCGCACCCCTCAAATTGGTACGCAACAGGGCTGACGCAGTTATAACCAACTGCTTTTTGTGATCATTGCTTCATTTTGAATCCGGCAAACCAGTCGATGTCCGGCAACCGGCCTCGGGCAAGGCATGGGAAATTTTCGATGAACCCGGCGTGACGCACCGGGCCGTGATGTAAACAAGCCGGGGCATGCGCAGCGCTTGAGCGACCTGCTCTCTTTCCAGGGTAAAGCCTACAGCAGCCGGGCGGGAATCCTTTCATTTCCGCTGACTGAACTGATCGGGCATCAACTGGACCACGATCAGAATATCGGCCTGGAATTGAAAGCGGGCTAAGACTCTGCAGCTGTCGGCGGGGGTACCGGCTTGCTCAATATCAGCGCATACAGACGTTGCGCGAAACGGCTGGGGTAGACCATTACCAGCAGGGCAGTTAGCGTGATGCTGACCAGCACCACCATATAAGTTGCATCGCGAATAACTTCGCCACCCGCAACCCCGTATTCCAGCGGCAATGTTGCCAGCACTGCGGCGGCCAGTCCTTTGGGTGCCATCATCGAGGCAATAGCGGTATCGCGCAGACTGTAGCTGTCATTGCGGAAAACCACACGCGCAAGCCCAAGGCGCATGACATAAACCATCAACACCATGGAGCTTGCGGTGACCGCCAGAAGCACATCACTGAAATGGATGGAGATACCGAGATAAACGAAAAAGTAGGTCTTCAGCAAAAATACCGCTTCGCGATAGAACGCCAGGTCCGTTTCGTTCAATGGCACGATGTTCTTGTCGACATTCGGAATGCGGTACAGATGGAATTTCTGAAAATTGGTCAGCGAAATACCCAAAGCGAGTGAGGCAATCGCCCCGGAAAATCCCAGCATTTCGGTCAGGCCGTAGACGATGAACACATAGGCAAGGGTGGACGAAATGGTGTTGGGGAAGTCGCGCACCTTGCCCAGCACCAGCAGCCAGCCAATACCGCCCAACAGGCCGATCATCGCCGCGAAAATCAGCGAGGCCAGCACGCTGCCAACCAGCCTGCCCGGTTCTACACCGCCTTGCGTATAGATCTGCAGCAACGCGAACACGCCTACGATACTCAGCACATCGGTCAGCGCCGATTCCAGCACCAGTACGGTGGCGGGTTTGTTCGACATTCGCAGCGAGTGCACCATCGGGATGATGACCGCTGAAGAGGTGTTCCCCAGGGTGACGCCAAGCATTATGGCGGGCAACAGCCCCAGGCCCAGCGTATAAAAGCCGATCGCCGCGATGATGGCGGCAGTCAATACAAAACTGACCATCGCCAAAATTCCGGTCGTACCCAGCGATTTGCCCAACACGTCCAGTTTCATCGTCGTGCCGCCTTCAAACAGGATCACAACCAGGGCAATGGTGGCGATCAGGGGGCCGATCTTGCCGAAATCCTCGGGTGTGACGACACCGAACAGCGGACCGATCACGATGCCGACCAGCATCAGCACCAGCACATCCGGGATATTGGTCTTGCTGAATTGCAGCGACAGAAAGTGTGCGAAGAACAGCATCAAGCCGATGATCAGGATGGTCGTGGACATTTATGCTTCCTGAAATTTTGAATGGGGCGGATTATACCTGCCGATCTTTACAGCCAAGTTGCACGATCGGATGGGATATTTGGAATTCACATCCGGCAGCCTGTCGGGTGACCCGGAACCCTGCATCAACCCCTGACACCGCACACGATACCTCTTTCAAACAGTTGAAGTCTGAACCAAAAGTTCAATGCGATCGTGTTGCCGGTTTATGCGAAAAGATGAAAATAAACGACGCAATCAGCATGAGCAAGGCCGCTGAGGCTGAATATCGGCTCAAGTCCAGACCGCCATTGCTGAAGGGTTTGTCCAGAAAGTCGCCGACCACCGCGCCAAGCGGACGCGTAAGTATGAAAGCCGCCCAAAATAGCACTGTATGGGAAATCCTGGTTCGATAATATGCCGCTGCAATAAGCGCCAGCATCGCGCCAAACACGATTGCGCCGCCTTCGTAGCCAAGACCTGCCGTATCCGCTGTCCAGTCGCCAAGAGCGGTACCCAGAGTCTGGGAAAACATGATGGTTATCCAATAGAACATTTCGGATTTCGGTGAACTGACCGTATCCACAGCGACCGAACCCAGGGTGCGATACCAGATGAACAGGGACAGCACCAGCAATGTCAGCAGAATTATTGTTCCGCCGGCATAACCGACTCCAAGCGATCGGTCTGCAAAGTCGGCCAGCGTCGTCCCCACAGTTGTTGTTGCGATAATCGTTGTCCAATAGATGACGGGATGAAACTTCTTTGCGGCAACCTGGACCATGACCGCGATGATGAATATAGCTGCAAATATCGCAGTGCCGACGAGATACCCGAGATTCATCGACATCGTCACTGCGTCACCTCCGGTCTCGCCCAGCGTTGTCGCAAAGATTTTTATGATCCAGAAGATCAGTGTCACCTCCGGTACCTTGCTTAGCATTTCCTGCTTTTCCATATTCATTCCTTGTTTGCTCAGATTGTTGCCGGGGAGTTCAAGGGGGCTGATGCAAAAACTCCCGCGTCCGGGTAACACGCTGTACTACTGACAGGCACTCCAAATTATAGACGCATTCGCTTTCAATAATACGGTCAGCTTCTGATCCCCGCCAGCATTTTCTCCAGCCGTTTCACAGAGACAATCACCGGCGTTTTCAGTTCCTGCGCGAACAGCGACACGCGCAATTCCTGCAACATCCAGGCGAACTCTTCCACGCGCGGATCGCTGTTGCCCTGCTGCGGCTGGCGCAGCTTCTGCCATGCCTGGGTCAGCGGCTGCATCTGCGCCATGCACTGCGCGTCGCGCGCCGGATTGCCGCGCAGTTTTTCGATGCGCAGGTTGATCGCCTTGAGGTAACGCGGCATGTGCTGCAGGCGTTCATACGGCGTATCCGCGATGAAGCGTTTGTGCAGCAGCCATTCGAGCTGGGCGCGCACATCCTGATTCGCCTGATTATGCGTCTTGAGTTGCGGCAGGTTCTTTTGCACGGCCTGGTATTCCGTAAGCACGTTGCCGACCAGCCGCCCGAGTTCCTGCGCGATCAGCAGCAAACGGTTCTTCGCTTCCTTGCCGCGCGCGACGAATTGTTCCTCGTTCGCCGGCAGGGGATCGTCCAGGCAACAGCGCTCGAAGGTCATCGCGAGTATCTGTTGCTGCAATTCCTGCTGGGTTCCGCCAAACGGGGAGTTGGGCATCATGAACAGCATACCCAGCCGCTGCGCATCGGGCAGGTTCTTTTCCAGATACTTCACCTGTTCTTTCAACAACAACATGAACAGGCGGCGCAAGCCGCCGCGATGCGCGGCTAGCGCAGCATCGCGGGTGTCGAAGGCGCGCGGCACCACCGCATCGCCCTCGTCCACCAGTGCATTGAACAGCGTCACGTTCTGTCCGGCGCGCTGCACTGCGCTGGTTTCGGCAAAGTCGCCGAAACTCCATGAGGTATAGCGCTGCTCTGAAACGGATACGCCCTTTTCCTCCGTCGCTGTCCCTGTCTTCGCAATCGCCACTGGTGCGGCGTGCGGCGCAAGTTCCGCATGCAGTTGGCTGAAGTTGCGCGACATGCCGAGTTGCCGGCCATGTTCGTCCACCACGCGAAAATTCATCAGCAGGTGCGGCGGCAGCTGTTCAAGGCGGAACGCATCCAGCGGCACGTCCAGCTGCTTCTGCTCGCGTATGAAACGCGCCAGCGCCTGCAGCAGCGGCGTATTCGAGGCAGGTACTTCGCGGCAGAATGCCGCGGCGAATTCCGGCACCGGCACCAGATTGCGGCGCAACTTTTGCGGCAGCGTCTTGATCAGTTGCACGACCTTCTCCGCCAGGATGCCCGGGATCAGCCATTCGCAGCGCGCCGCCACGACCTGGTTGATCAGCGCCAGCGGCACGGTGAGCGTGATGCCGTCATCGTTCCTGCCCGGCGAAAAGTTGTAGCTCAGCGCAAAGCTGATATTGGCTATCTTCAACTGCGGCGGGAACTGGTCGGTGGTGATGCCTGCCGCTTCGTGGCGCATCAGGTCGTCTTTTTTCAGGTAGAGCAGTTTCGGATCAATGCGCTCCGCTTCCTTGCGCCACGCTTCGAAAGCCGCGCCGTTGTGAAGGTGTTCGGGGATGCGGCTGTCGTAGAACGCGAAGATCAGCTCGTCATCCACCAGCACGTCGGGTCGGCGCGCCTTGTGCTCCAGGGCTTCGATGTCGGCAATCAGTTTCCGGTTGTGCGCGAAGAATGGCGCGCGCGTCTCGAACTCGCCGCCGACCAGGGCCTGGCGTATGAACACCTCGCGCGACTCGGCCACATTCATCGGCCCGTAATGCACGCGCTTCTTGGCGTTGAGCAGCAGGCCGTGCAGTGTGCTGCGCTCGTAGGCGGTGACTTGCGCGGCCTTCTTTTCCCAATGCGGATCGTAATAATGCCGCTTGATCAGGTGCGCGCCGGTTTCCTCCAGCCACTCCGGCTCGATGCGCGCCACGGTGCGCGCATATAGGCGGTGTGTCTCGACCAGCTCGCCCGCCATCACCCACTTCGTGCCCTTTTTCGCCAGTACCGAATTCGGTGCGATGAAGAACTTGATGCCGCGCGCGCCCAGATATTCATTGCTTTCCAGGCTCTTCATGCCGATGTTGCCGAGCAGCCCGCACAGCAGGGCCTTGTGGATCTGCTCGTAGGTGGCGGGTTGATCGCTCTCGCGCATGCCCATCTCGGCGACTTGTGCATGCAATTGCTGGTGCAGTTCGCGCCATTCGCGCAGGCGCAGCGGCGACAGGAAATTCTTGCGGCACTCTTCCGCCAGCAGGCGGTTGGATTTTTTATCCGCCAGCGCCTGCTCGAACCACGCCCAGATTTTAAGGTAGGCGAGAAAATCGGAACGCTCGTCGGCAAAGCGTTTATGCGCCGCATCCGCCGCTTCCTGCCTGTCCAGCGGACGTTCGCGCGGGTCCTGCACGGACAGCGCGCTGGCGATGATCAGGATCTCGGTCAGGCAGTGGTATTGCCGCCCCGCCAGCAGCAGGCGCGCGATCTTCGGGTCCAGCGGCAGCTTGGCCAGCTCATGGCCCAGCTCGGTGAGTTGGCGCGTCTCGTCTATCGCGCCGAGCTCTCCAAGCAACTGGTAGCCGTCCGCGATCATGCGCGGGGTGGGCGGCTCGATGAACGGGAATTCTGATATTTCCCCAAGCTCCAGCGCGCTCATGCGCAGGATGACGGTGGCCAAAGAAACCCGAAATATTTCCGGGTCGGTGAATTCGACGCGCTGCAAAAAATCCGCTTCATCGTACAGGCGCACGCACACCCCGCTCATCACGCGCCCGCAGCGCCCGGCGCGCTGGTTGGCGGCGGCGCGCGAGATCTTTTCGATGTGCAGCTGCTCGACCTTCTGGCGGATGCTGTAGCGATTCACCCGCGCCAGGCCGCAGTCGATCACATAGCCGATGTTGGGCACGGTCAGCGAGGTTTCCGCGACGTTGGTCGCCAGCACCACGCGCCGCTGCCCGCCAGTCTTGAACACCCTGTCCTGTTCCACTGCCGACAGCCGCGCGAACAGCGGCAATACTTCGATGCCCTTTGGATGGTGCTTGCGCAGCGTTTCCGCGGTGTCGCGTATCTCGCGCTCGCCGGGCAGAAACACCAGCACATCTCCGCGCAAGCCCGCAGCGGCGAGTTCATCGAGCGCGCTGCTGACCGCCTGTGGCACATCCTGTGCTTCGCCTTCCTCGCTCACCTGCAACGGGCGATAGCGCGTCTCGACCGGGTAACTGCGCCCCGACACCTCGATCACCTGTGCCCCGAAATGCCTGGCAAAACGGTCTGCATCCAGCGTCGCCGAAGTGATGATGAGTTTGAGATCGGGGCGGCGCGCCAACAACCGCTTGAGATAGCCGAGCAGAAAGTCGATGTTCAGGCTGCGCTCGTGCGCCTCGTCTATGATCAGCGTGTCATAGTTCTTCAGCAGCGGATCGCTGTGTATCTCGGCCAGCAGGATGCCGTCCGTCATCAGTTTGACGCTGGTGTCCGGCGACACCTTGTCGTGGAAGCGCACCTTGTAGCCGACCGCGCCGCCCAGTTCGGTTTTCAATTCGAACGCGATGCGCGTCGCGACGGTGCGCGCCGCGACGCGGCGCGGCTGGGTGTGGCCGATGCAGCCCAGCACACCGCGCCCCAGCATCAGGCAGATCTTCGGCAACTGCGTGGTCTTGCCCGAACCGGTTTCACCGCACACGATCACCACCTGGTTGTCTGCAATGGCGCGCGCCAGATCCTCGCGCTTTTGCACCACCGGCAGATCGGCAGGGAACTCTATTGCGGCAAGGGAAGCAAGCCGCGCTTTGCGGCGCAAGGCACTCGCTGACAATACGGTATTAACGATCAAGAACGTCTCACAAAAAAAGATTTGGCGCCCGCGCTTATAATGGCAATACGCGGGAATGTCTATATACTTTACACAGTTCGCAACTATTTTATCCGGAGCTGCATATGCCTTACGTCAATATCCGCATCGCGGGAACCCTGACCCGTGAACAGAAGAAACAGATCGCCGCAGAGATCACCGACACGCTGGAACGCATCGCGCTGAAACCAAAGTCGTATACCTATATAGCGTTTGACGAGTTGCCCGACGAGAATTGGGCTATCGCAGGACAGTTGCTCGATGAAGATTAATGTATACGCGGCTGCTCCCGCAATCGGCTGCTGCGCAGTAACGTGTCGCAGCCGCAACACCTACATCGCCTTCGATGAACTGCCCGAAGAGAACTGGGCGATTGCCGGGCATAACCAATGACTTGCCCAGCGTTTTTTGCTGGGTTATAACCAGCCACTTTGCCACCGTACTTTGGTGGCTTAGTGGATTGGCTAGTTGTTTCATCAGTCAGATGGCTAGTAGTTCCATCAGTTGCTGGATGAGGAATAGCGCGGCATTATCCGCATATTCCATCTGGGAGATTTAAATGCCTATTACCACCTCCGCCGAATTTGTCGCCTGGTTCCGTTCCGTCGCGCCCTACATCAACGCGTTTCGCGGCCGCACCTTCGTGATCGCGTTCGGCGGCGAAGTAGTCGCTGACGGCAAGTTCGTCGAGCTGACGCATGACTTCAATCTGCTCGCCAGTCTCGGCATCCGGCTGGTGCTGGTGCACGGCGCGCGCCCGCAGATCGAGCAGCATCTGGCGAAAAACAATCTGGCCGATACCTATCATCACGGCATCCGTCTCACCGATGCGGAGACCATGCAGTGCGTCAAGGAAGCGGTCGGGAGGGTGCGGGTCGAGATCGAAGCGCTGCTGTCGATGGGGCTGGCGAATTCGCCGATGGCAAATGCCGACATCCGCGTGGCGGGGGGCAACTTCATCACCGCCCAACCCATCGGCATCATCAACGGCGTTGATCTGATGCACACCGGCAGCGTGCGCAAGGTGGATGTCGCGGCGCTGAACGACCGCATGGAATTCGGCGAGGTGGTGCTGCTCTCGCCGCTTGGCTATTCGCCCACCGGCGAAGTTTTCAACGTCACGCTGGAAGACGTCGCCACTGCCACCGCCATCGCGCTCGATGCCGACAAACTGTTGTTCCTGATGGACACTGACGGCGTGCACGACAAAAAGGGCAAACTGCTCAGGGAGCTCACCATCGCCCAGGCACAGGATGTAATGTCTGCAAAGCGCAAACAGCCGGACGACGTGAGCCTGTTCCTGCCCTGCGCGATACGCGCCTGCGAAGCAGGCGTCGCGCGCACCCACTTAATAAGCCGCCACACCGACGGCGCGGTTCTGCAGGAACTGTTCAGCGACGAAGGCATAGGCACCATGGTGGTCGAAAGCACGCTCAACACACTGCGCGATGCCACGATCGAGGATATCGGCGGCATCATCGAACTGCTGCGCCCGCTGGAAGAGAGCGGCATCCTGGTCCGGCGTTCGCGTGAATTGCTGGAACGCGAAGTCGACCGTTTCGTGGTGCTGGAACACGACCATCGCATCGTCGGCTGCGCCGCGCTCTACCCGTTCCCGGACGAAGCCGCCGCCGAACTCGCCGGCCTCGCGGTGGAAGCGCAAAGCCGCGATCGCGGCTACGGCGAAGCCATCCTCAACCACATGATCTCTGTTGCGAAGGCGCAGGGCATGAAAAAACTGTTCGTGCTCACCACCCGCACCGCGCACTGGTTCATCGAGCGCGGCTTCAACGAGGCCGATGTCTCCGCGTTGCCCGCTCAGAAGAAGACGCTGTATAACTTCCAGCGGAAGTCGAAGGTGTTTGTCAGGAAGATTTGATGCAGTCGTCGAGTTGCCGTGGGTAGCCCGGCAAACTTCTCATATCATTCATTCTAGCGGCATTCGTAGGATGCGCCATGCGCACCATGGTGCATGGAATACACTCTACATTTCTAATTTTGCTTCTTCATTCCAAGGTGCAACCTTCAACAGCAACAGCATCCCGGGTATCGCCAGTGCCGCGCACAGCAGGAAGAAACTGCCCCAGCCCAGCTGGTCTGCAAGCCAGCCCGCCGTGGCATTGACGAAGGTGCGCGGCACCGCGGCGAGGCTGGTGAATAGCGCGAACTGCGTCGCGGTGTATGCGGGATGAGTGGTGTGCGCGATGTAGGCGACGAAGGCCGCCGTGCCCAGTCCCACGCCGAGTGCTTCCAGACCGATCACTAACGCGAGTTGTGTGAGGTGCAGCGTGGTCGCTTCGGCCTGCGCGCCCTGCAGCGCCAGCCAGTAAAATCCGAAGATGCTCACCACCTGCACCGCGCCGAACAGCCACAGCGCCCGGTTGATGCCGATCTTCAGCATCCAGATTCCGCCAAGCAGCGCGCCTATCACTGCCGGCCACAGCCCGGCGTTCTTGGCGATCAGTCCGATCTGTGATTTGGAAAATCCCATGTCGAGATAGAACGGCGTGGCGAGCGAGGTGCACAGACTGTCGCCCAGTTTGTAGAAGAACAGGAACGCCAGTATCAGCAGCGCGCTTTGCCAGCCGCGGCGTGTGATGAATTCATGGAACGGCTCGACCACCGCTTCGCGCAGCGTCCTGGGCGACTCGGCCCGGTGCGGCTCTTTCACCAGCAGCGTCATCACCATCCCCGGCAGCATGAACAGCGCGGTGATCATGAACACCATGTCCCACGGCAGATGGTCGGCGAGGATCAGCGCCAGCGATCCGGGGATCAATCCGGAGATGCGGTAGGCATTCACGTGCACCGCGTTGCCCAGGCCTAACTCGTTGTCGAACAGCAACTCGCGGCGGTAGGCATCCAGCGCGATGTCCAGTGTGGCGCTCAGCAGGGCCAGCAGCGTGGTGAACAGCACGATCATAGTCAGGTCTTTTTGCGGGGAAAATCCGCCCAGTGTCGCGATCACCACCAGCAGTGCGCCCTGCATCAGCAGCATCCAGCCGCGCCTGCGCCCAAGCACCGGCACCGCATAGCGATCCAGCAGCGGTGCCCAGAGGAACTTCCAGGTGTATGGAAACTGGATCAGCGCGAATGCGCCGATGACCTTGAGATCGATATGCTCGGTACGCAGCCAGGCGGGAACCAGATTGAGCAGCAGGTACAGCGGCAGGCCGGAAGCGAATCCAGTGAACACGCAGATCAGCATACGCCGGGTAAAGAGCTGCTGCCAGACGCTCATATGCCGCGCTGGAAACGGTACACCGCCGTGCTGCCGAGCAGATTCGGCAACATCTGCACTTCATTCTTGCCGGTCATCACCCGGCGATCGAGCACGGCCACGCGGTGATCGTTGCAGAAGGTCTCGAAGTCGTGCAACGTGCACAGGTGCACGTTCGGCGTGTCATACCACTGGTAAGGAAGTTCGCTGGATACCGGCATGTTGCCGCGCAATATTTTCAAACGGTTCCGCCAGTAGCCGAAGTTGGGGAAGCTGACGATGCCCTCGCGCCCGACGCGCAGCATTTCTTGTATCAGCGGCTCGGTATGGCGCGTGGCCTGAAGTGTCTGCGACAGCAGCACGTAATCGAACGAATTGCTCTCGAAATCCGCCAGGCCTGAATCCAGATCGCTCTGGATCACGTTTACCCCGTTGGCGATGCACGACAGCACGTCGAGATCGCTGATCTCCACGCCGTAACCCCGCACCTCCCGGGTCTCCTTTAGATAACGCAGCAGGCTGCCGTCGCCGCAACCGAGGTCGAGCACTGTCGCACCCTTTGGTATCCATGTGGCGATCGCGGCGAAGTCGGGACGAGTCTGGATAAATCCGGAATTGAGCTGCTTCATGCTGAAAATTCGCCGGCAACGTTATCGAGATAGGCGCGCATCACATCAAAGTAATAAGCATCCTGCATCAGGAACGAATCATGTCCGTGCGCCGAAGTGATTTCCGCATAACTGACATTGCGCCGGTTGTGCAACAGGGGCCGCACGATCTCGCGCGAGCGCTGCGGCGAAAATCGCCAGTCGGTGGTGAATGACACCACCAAAAAATTTGCCTTTGCCCGGGAAAACGCCTTGTTCAGATCGCCGCCAAAATCATGCGCCGGATCGAAATAATCCAGTGCCTTGGTCATCAGCAGATAGGTGTTGGCATCGAAATAGGCGGCAAACTTGTCACCCTGGTAGCGCAGGTAGGACTCGATCTCAAACTCGATGTCGTAATTGTATTTGAAACCGCCGGCACGCAGTTCGCGCCCGAACTTGTTCGCCATCGCATCATCGGAAAGATAGGTGATATGCCCCAGCATGCGCGCCAGTCTCAATCCCCGCGTCGGCACCACATTGTGCCGATAGAAATCGCCACCGTGAAAATCCGGGTCGGTGAGGATGGCATTGCGTGCCACGTCGTTAAATGCGATGTTCTGCGCGGTGAGGCGCGGCGCGGCGGCAATCGCGAACACGTTGCGCACCCGGTCGGGATAAGCCAGCGACCATTGCAGGGCCTGCATTCCGCCCAGACTTCCGCCTATCACAGCCGCGAATTGCCCGATGCCAAGCAAGTCAGCCAGACGAGCCTGCGATTCGACCCAGTCTTCCACCGTGATGACCGGAAAGCTCGCTCCATAGGCGCGGCCGGTTTCGGGATTGATCGTGGACGGGCCGGTCGAACCGTGGCAACCGCCGAGATTATTGAGCCCGATGACAAAGAACTTGCCGGTGTCGATCGGTTTGCCGGGGCCTATCATGGTATCCCACCAGCCCACGTTCCTGGGGTCGTCGGCATAATAGCCGGCCACATGATGGTGGCCGGATAGCGCGTGGCAAACCAGGATCGCGTTGGATTTGTCCGCATTCAGTTTGCCATAGGTCTCATACACCAGTTCATAGCGCGGCAACACCGCGCCGCTGCGAAAAACCAGCGGGGTGTCGAAGGTTGCGCGCTGTGCGCTTACGATGCCGACAGAGTTGTTCATAAATTTGCTGTTACAAAAAAATAAAAACCCGTTCAGCTTTCGCGGGACGGGTTGCCTCGCTTTAGCTGGTATGTTTTAAGTGCCCCGCAAGCTGATGTCAAATCGGCACTGATAACTACTGATGAAGCCCCTGGCCATCTCACCAAGACAGCATGCTGCCAAGTGATTGGTTATGGTTATAGCCATTCGACCAAACGAGTACACAACACTCGTTAAGTCGCTGGTTGTGATGCGCAGTTTCCGCGTTTTGTGAAATGCTGTCAATGAGTGGAATTCTTCAGCGTTTACGCGGGCATTTCTTTTTGGTGCAATCCGCGTAGATATGCAGCGAATGGTCGCGAATGGCGAAGCCCAGTTCAGCGGCGACTTTCTCCTGGCGTGTTTCGATGGCCGCATCGTAGAACTCCTCGACATGGCCGCATTGCAGACAAACAATGTGGTCGTGATGCTCGCCCTGGTTCAGCTCGAATACCGACTTGCCGCCCTCGAAATGGTGACGCACCAACAGTCCGGCCTGCTCAAACTGGGTGAGCACCCGGTACACCGTTGCCAGACCCACGTCTTCTCCGCTGCCCAGCAACTGCTTGTAAACGTCTTCCGCGCTCAGATGGCGTTCTTTGCTGTTTTCGAACAGATCCAGCACCTTGAGCCGCGGCAGGGTGGATTTGAGACCGGCACTTTTGAGATGTTCGGGTTGGTGCATATGGTTACCTCGCAACTATTTAAAAGCATCATGCCAGAAACTTGTTGCAAATGCAAATAAGAACGATTATCATTCGCACAAATCACTGAGGATTTGCCATGAAACGTTTGTTGCTCCCTGCCCTGCTGCTTCCGCTTACCGCATTTGCGACTGGCTTGTTGCTTGTTTCCCTGCTACTTCCGAACATTGCGCTTGCTGCCGACGCCGGCTTCGCACTGGAGATCAAAGACCACCATTTTCTGCCGGCCGAACTCACGATCCCGTCCGGCGCCAAGATCAAGCTCACAATCGGAAATCAGGACGGTATTCCGGCCGAGTTCGAAAGTACAGACCTTTCCCGCGAGGTCATCGTGCCCGGGCATGGCCAAGTGACAATCTATATCGGGCCGCTGGATCCGGGAAACTACCAGTTCTTTAATGATTTTAACCACGATATGCAGGGCACGATTGTAGCGAAGCCCGCCGCCGACAAGGAGAAATAGCATGCTCGCAACAGCCGTCATCATGTTCAGGGAAGTACTGGAAGCAGCACTCATCATTGCCATCGTGCTGGGCGCAAGCCGCGGGATCGCAGGGCGCGGCCGCTGGATCTCAGCTGGTATCGGTCTCGGATTGCTCGGCGCATCCATCGTGGCCATCCTGGCCAATGTCGCCTCCTCTGTTTTTTCCGGCAACGGACAGGCAATCCTCAATGCCGTAATTCTGCTGAGTGCGGTAGCCATGCTCACCTGGCATAACGTATGGATGAGCGCGCATGGCCGGCAGCTTTCGTCAGAGGTCAAGGCCGTCGGTTTGGATGTTCAATCCGGCCAGCGTCCGCTGGCCGCATTGCTGGTCATCACGATGGTGGCGGTGATGCGCGAGGGATCCGAGGCGGTACTGTTTCTTTGGGCGATTGCCACCAGCGGCGAGCAAAGCCTCAATATGGTCATGGGCGGCTTGGGCGGCGTGGTTGCCGGCATCCTGGTCGGCCTGCTGCTGTATATCGGCCTGCTGCGCATCCCCGTTCGGCATTTTTTTTCAATCACGAGCTGGCTGATCCTTCTCCTGGCCTCCGGACTGTCGGCACAGGCCGCCGGCTTCCTCAACCAGACAGGCTTGCTGCCATCCCTCGGGAATGGAGTGTGGAATACCTCTGCCATCCTGAGCCAGTCCAGTCTGGTCGGGCAGCTGCTGCACATCCTGGTGGGCTACATCGCGCGTCCCTCGGGCATCGAGGTCGCGTTCTACGCCGGCACATTCCTCACCATCCTTGTCTTGATGCGTACATATGGCAGTAACCGGGGCAGGCTGGTTAAGGCCGCGGGAAATCCAGCTTGATAATCGTTTGCTAACCCAGTGCAAGCAATTCCATAGCTGGATTGTTCCTGCGCAATAACCATACCGAAATCAAATGGGTCATTCTTTATGAAGCCGAATCAAATATTAGTGCCCATTGCAGCGGCTATGATCATATTCTGCTTTGGAGCAAGAGTTGCCCATGCGGATAATGACTTCATAGTCTATTCGCCCTATGTAGTCCAGGGACAAAGTGAAGTTGAAGTGTACGGATTCAGTTCTCGGGATGCCCGCAACGATCTCAACGGGGCAGGCGGCTATAACATATCAGTCGCGCATGCTTACACCAGCTGGTGGAAAGCGGAAGTTTATATCGGCTCATTCAATCGTAACCCCGGGGAATCGACACACCCTACAGGCTATGAATTCGAAAACACATTTCAAATTACCTCGCCGGGTGAATTCTGGGCAGACATTGGGTTTCTGGCGTCCTATGAATACAACAAACAACCGGGAACATCGGACAGTGTCGAATTCGGTCCGCTATTGGAGAAGTTGTCCGGACATATCGACCAGCGTCTGAACCTTGTCTGGAAAAGACCGTTTGGCAGCGGGGCGGGAGGAGCGAATGAGTTCCGGTCTTCTTACAGTATCAGCTATAAAACGGAATATAACAGGGCGACATTTGCGCCCGGAATCGAAGCCTACTACCGCCCCGCTGACTACGCCACGCAAGTCGGCCCGATACTATACGGGGAACTGCGGACGGACGCAGGAAACGAACTGGAATATAGTCTGGGTGTCGTCTTCGGCATCAATCAGGGCGCTCCTGATAAAACGCTCCTGGCGCGGCTGGAATACGAATTTTTTTGAATCAAAGCCAGGCTGATTCCGGGGCACCGCTAGGCGTTGAGCCTGTCCAGCAGTTCGCGAATCTTCATCGGATCATCGGAACGCAGGATCTTCTGCGTAAACGGGGCGATTTCTAGCAGGCTGGTGGTGAGCACACGCTGCTTGACGCTGGGCACTTGCGCCGAAAACATCGAGAACTGGCGCAATCCGAATCCCAGCAGCAGGCGCGTGTAAGCGAGCTCACCGGCCATTTCACCGCACACCGAGATCGGCACGCCAAGTTTGTTTGAAGTGGATATGACGTGCGACAGCAGGTGCAGCACGGCGGGATGCAGCGGGTCATAGAGATGCGCGACTTCCTCGTCGGTACGGTCTATCGCCAGCGTGTACTGGATCAAGTCGTTGGTGCCGATGGACAGGAAGTCCAGCTTCCTGGCGAACACATTGAGTGCCAAAGCCGCAGCCGGTATCTCGATCATGCCGCCAATTTTTACCTCGCGGTCATACGGGATGCCTTCATCATCCAGATTTTGCTTGGTAGCGGCAATGAACTGCAACGTCTGATTGAGTTCGGAAGCGCCGGACAACATCGGTATCAGTATTTTGACGTTGCCGTAATGCGTGGCGCGCAACAGCGCACGCATCTGGGTGCGGAACAATTGCGGCTCAGCCAGACAAAAACGGATTGCGCGCAGCCCCAGAGCCGGATTGTTGGCGACACGCTTTATTCCACTCAGCTGTTTGTCCCCGCCCAGATCGAAAGTGCGGATGGTGACGGGCTGGCCTTCCATGCCGGACGCAGCTACGCGATAAGCTTCAAACTGCTCTTCCTCATCCGGCAGGTTGTCGCGGTTGAGAAACAGGAATTCGCTGCGGAATAAACCAATTCCGGTGGCGCCATTTGCTTTCACCTCGGCGATATCTTCCGGCTTTTCGATGTTGGCATACAACTCGATGGCCGTTCCGTCCAGGGTATTGGCGCGCGCGGTACGCAGCCGTTTGAGTTTCTTGCGCTCCAGTTCCCATACGCTTTGGCGCAGCTTGTATTCGTCGAGTATCAGCTTGTCGGGATTGACAATCAGCACGCCCTGCTCGCCGTCCAGGATCAGCAGATCGTCCTCGCGGATCAGTTGTCGCGCATGATGCAAACCCACCACGCACGGCGTGTTCAGACTGCGCGCAACGATCGCGGTGTGCGAAGTTGCACCACCCACATCGGTGATGAATGCCGCATATTGATGCGGCTTGAACTGGATCAGATCTGCGGGGCTCAAATCATGCGCCACGAGTATCGTCTCGATATCGTGGCGCGCCGGCGGCGGCTGGTGTCCGGGTTGTCCGAGCAATTGCTTGAGCAGCCGTTCTGCCACCTGTGTCACATCTGTCTGCCGCTCCCGCAAATAGGCGTCTTCGAACTCGTCGAACTGCGCAACCAGGGTTTCCGTCTGCACCTTGAGCGCCCACTCGGCATTGCATTGCTCGTTGGCGATCATCTCGCGCGGCGCGATACTCAGCAACGGATCGTCCAGAATCATCTGGTGCAACTCGAGGAATGCATCGAATTCTGCCGCGGCATAAGTCGGGCGATTGCTGCGCATACTGGAAAATTCGTTGCGGGTTGCCAGCAGCGCGGTATCAAAGCGCGCGATCTCTTCACCAATAAATTTCTTCGGCAGCACGTAATGCGCAACATCCAGCGAGGTATGCGAAATCAGGTGTGCATAACCGATGGCGATGCCGTTGGAGACTGCAATACCGTGCAATGTAAAGCTCATTCGCCTTCCCCAAAGTAATCGTTTATCAATTTCACCAGCGCCTGCATCGCTTCAGCCTCGTCTACGCCATTGGTCTCGATGCTTATCGTCGTGCCCTTGGCAGCGGCCAGCATCATCACGCCCATGATACTTTTGGCGTTCACGCGGCGATTGTTGCGCGACATCATCACCTCGCATTTGAAGCTGGCGGCAAGCTGCGTGAGTTTGGCCGATGCACGTGCATGCAGGCCGAGTTTGTTGATTATGAGCACATCCTGTTGCAACATTTAACCCGCCATCCTGACGATACATTCACGCCCGCCTTCGACAGCGATCTGTGCCAGCTCGGGCAGGGGCTTGTCAGGACTGAATACCACGCGCAGCAGCATGGGCAGATTCAACCCCGCCACGCCTATCACGCGTTCGGCATGGCAAAGTTGCCGCCCGATGTTGCTGGGCGTGGCGCCAAACACATCCGCCAAAATCAGCACGCCGCCGCCCGTATCGAGTTGCTTGATGAGTGCCTGGCCTTCAGCCAGTTTCAGCTGCGGATCATCACTGGCCAATACCGATAACACTTTAAGATTGGGCGGCACTTTGCCCAGCACATGTTTGACGCAATCCACAAAGCTGTCGCCCAGCCCGTTGTGAGTCACCAATAAAATTCCGGCCACAAGTCGCTCCTGCCAATTAAATCATTACGATCAGATATGCCACCAGCAGCGCAACGCCCGGTAATGCAATCCAGCCATAGCGGGCAAACCAGCGCAACACTCTGGCTTTGTCGGTATCCGCTTGTTGTTCCCTGGCGACAATCAGACCGATCTTGCGCAATGCGTTGATCCCCGCCGCGCGCCGCACTTTATGTTCCACGATGCTTTGTTCAGAACCCGGCAAGGGTCCGGGATTATTCACGGTTCGGCCTCCGGATGAATGTTCCTGTCGGTGAATTCTAGCCGTTTCTGCAATTCTGCTGTGATATGGATTTTGCCCTGCCCGTCCACCAGCATCGCCTCGGACAGGCCCATCTCCTTGGCGGCAGCGCGCCAGCCTTGTGCTCCCGAGAGGAATAACGGCTTGGAATCCGCATCGGACAACACCCCGGCGCGCGGGCCACGGGTCAGTATGGTAACCGCCTGCACGCCCTGCATGGGATAACCGCTGCGCGGGTTGATCAGATGACAATAACGCACATCGCCTATCATGAAATAGCGCTGGTAATCCCCCGATGTGCCAATAGCTTCGCCGTCGCGCAGATCCATGGTAGCCAGCGCCCCGGACTTGCGCGGATGCTGGATGCCGACTCGCCACGGGCGATCGCCATGCCGGCCAAGGGCCAGGATATTGCCGCCGATGTTGATCAAAGCATTGCGGATACCCTGTTTGCGCAGGATCTCGGCGGCGCGATCCAGTGCGTAGCCTTTGGCGTAACCGCCCAGATCCACCTGCACAGATTTATTCTTGCTCTGCGCCCTGCCGCGCACGATCGTGATGTCGCTCATCTGCGGATTGGCGGCAACCCATTGCGCGATTTTCTTTTCGTCGGGTTGCACAGGTTTGAATTCGTCGGCGTGGAATCCCCAGAGCTGCACCAATCCGCCGATGGCCGGATTGAACAGGCCTTGCGACTGTTGCGAAAGCTGCGTGGCATCCTGCAGTATCGAGACGAGTTCCGCTGAAATGGCAATACTTCCACCCTTTGCAAACGCGGCATTCATTTTGCTGAGCTCGCTTGGTTGCCACGCATGCAACATGTTGTGCAACCGTTGAAACTCTTGCATCACCTCTCTCACCGCCAGTCTGGCGCGCGGCTCGGGTTCGCCATACACGCTCACCTCCACCAGCGTGCCGAAAACATAGCCCTGTTCCTGGTACAGCTGCTCCTTGTTTTGACACCCGGCAAGCAGCAGAAGGACAACGATGGCGAAAAGTCGAATCGGTGCGGCCATCTATGGATTTTCAGGAGGGTTTTCAGCCGCCTCGATTTCCAGGGATGCGGCCAGCAACGCCAATCTCGCCACCACGCCGTACGCATAAAAACGGTTGGGCGTGTCATCCGGTCCCCGGTCCGGATTGGGCAGCGTGCAATGTGTCTCGAACGCAAGCGGCATGAAATGCATTCCGGGCGCGTTGAGATTTTCGTCCACACCACGGGTGGTATGCACGCGATAAAATCCGCCGACCACATAGTGATCGATCATATACACCACCGGTTCGGCAACCGCTTCGTTGATCTGCTCGAAGGTGTAAACCCCTTCTTGTATCAGCACATCCGAAACCGCCAAGCCCTCCTTCACCACCGACATCTTGTTGCGTTGCTTGCGATTCAGGCCGGTGATCTCGCTGGCATCCTTCACCGTCATGATGCCCATGCCATAGGTTCCCGCATCGGCCTTGACGATAACAAACGGATCGTTCTTTACGCCATATTCGGCATATTTGATGCGGATCTTTTGCAACACGAAATCCACCTGGGCGGCAAGGCATTCCTCTCCGACGCGTTCCTGGAAATTGATCTTGTCGCAAGTGCCAAAATACGGATTGATCAGCCACGGATCAATTCCGAGCAACTCGGCAAACCCGTTCGTCACACCGTCATAGGCGGTAAAATGCTGCGACTTGCGCCGCGCATACCAGCCTACCGAAAGCGGCGGGAACACCGACTGCTCGATATTTTTCAATATGTCCGGCGCGCCGGACGACAGGTCGTTGTTGAGCAACACCACGCACGGGTCGAAGTCCGCCAACCCGATCCGGTTGCCGCGACGCACCAGCGGTTCCAGTGTCAACGAACTGCCGTTGGGCAATTGTATCTGCGTGGCTGAAGTGATCTCCGGCAACAGGCTGCCGATGCGCACCCTCATCCCGGCCTGCTTCAGAATGAACACGATTTGCGCCACATTCTGCAGGTAAAACGTGTTGCGTGTGTGGTTCTCAGGTATCAACAACACACCGCGCGCTTCCGGGCAGATCTTCTCCACTGCGCTCTGCATGGCCAGCACGCACAATGGCAGAAATTCGGGGTTGAGATTATTGAAGCCGCCGGGAAACAAATTGGTATCCACCGGTGCCAGTTTGAAACCGCTGTTGCGCAAATCCACGGAAGCATAAAACGGCACGGCGTGCTCCAGCCATTTCGCGCGAAACCAATGTTCGATGCTTGGCATGGCCGTCAGGAAGCGTCGCTCCAGATCGTGCAATGGGCCGGTCAGTGCGGTGGTGAGATGGGGGACCATAATGCTTCGCGAATAATTGACTCGGCACATTCTAGCCGATAGCTGCTGCCTCGGGACAAATCTGCGACCTTATTATGAAAATTGCACGCTTATAGTGCACACAAATTCTGTGCGCAAAAAAGCCGGCACAAGCCGGCTTTTCCAGAAAACCTTTCCCGCTTACTTGTCCAGGGACAGGACAAATTCAACCAATTTCTTGATGTCGCCCTGTTTCTTGCCTGCCGGATCCATGCCAGGCATAGGCACTTGACCCCATACGCCGCCACCGCCCTTGGATACTTTGGCGATCAACTTGGCTTCAGCTCCCGCAACTCCTTTGTATTTTTTGGAGACATCCATCCAGGCCGGGCCAACTATCTTGTGGTCAATTGAGTGGCACGCTGTGCAGCCGTTACTCTTTGCCAAAGGCGGCATGTCGGTAGCCATTGCGCTTCCTGCAACCATCAGACCTGCCACTGTCATGCTGTAAATAATAGATTTCATGATTTCTCCGTCATATTTAGAAAAGTTACAAAGTAAAGGATAAACACCAAGTCAAGCCACCCCTTCAAATTGCAATTCTATACCCCCGGTGTTGCAAAGACAATGTTCGCCAAGGGGAAAAGTCAGTTCAGCCACTGACCTTTTGCCCCGAACGGCTTTACTTTGCGACGATGGTTCCTGTTTCTTAAGTCCATATTTCCTTGCGGCGAAAAAATGCAAAAGCATCAACATGACTGCATGACCCCTCTTGCCGCACCTTGTACGTCAGTTTGCCGGACTGAAGGGGGTCACAATGCGAGTAATTTAAAAAATCTCCACAGTCTCACCGCCCTGACTTGGTGTATCAATATGCCGAATGCCCTATTTGTCCAATAGATTGCATGGGTAATAATGCCGCGCGGTGTTAAAATCGCGCTCCAAAAATTTTCAAAATCGATATTTTCATGCTTTCCACCGCCAATATCACCATGCAGTTCGGGGCCAAGCCCCTGTTTGAAAACGTCTCCGTCAAGTTTGGCGACGGCAATCGCTACGGGCTGATCGGCGCGAACGGTTGCGGCAAATCCACCTTCATGAAAATTCTCGGCGGCGACCTGGAGCCGACTTCAGGTACGGTGATGATCGACAAGAACGAGCGTCTCGGCAAGTTGCGCCAGGACCAGTTCGCCTTTGAGGACATGCGCGTGCTGGATGTGGTGATGATGGGACATGCCGAGATGTGGGCGGCAATGTCGGAACGCGATGCGATCTATGCCAACCCGGATGCCAGCGAAGAAGACTACATGCGCGCCGCCGACCTGGAGGCCGAGTTCGCCGAATACGACGGTTATACCGCCGAGCCGCGCGCCGGGGAATTGTTGCTCGGCGTGGGTATTGCCATCGAGTTGCACCATGGGACCATGAGCGCGGTCGCGCCCGGCTTCAAGCTGCGCGTGCTGCTGGCGCAGGCATTGTTCTCCAATCCCGATATTTTGCTGCTCGACGAACCGACCAACAACCTCGACATCAACACCATACGCTGGCTGGAAAACATCCTGAATGCGCGCAACTGCACCATGGTCATCATCTCGCACGACCGCCACTTCCTGAACAGCGTGTGCACCCACATGTCCGACCTGGATTACGGCAAGATCACCACCTACCCTGGCACTTACGACGACTACATGCTGGCCTCTACCCAGGCGCGCGAGCAGCAATCGGCGGACAATGCCAAGGCCAAGGAAAAAGTCGCCGAGCTGAAGGCCTTCGTGGCGCGCTTCTCGGCGAATGCGTCCAAGGCCAAGCAGGCCACCTCGCGCGCGCGCCAGATCGACAAGATCAAGATCGAGGACATCAAGCCGTCCAGCCGCCAATATCCGTTCATCCGCTTCGAATATGACGAGCGCGAAAAGCTGCATCGCACCGCGGTGGAAGTGCAGCACATGGCCAAGGGCTTTGACAAAGTGCTGTTCTCCAACGTGAACTTCCGCATCGATGCCGGCGAAAAAGTCGCCATCATCGGACCCAACGGTATCGGCAAGACCACCTTGCTGCGCTGCCTGGCGGGCGATCTGCAACCCGACACCGGCGCCATCAAATGGACCGACAAAGCCAAGATCGGCTACTACGCTCAGGACCACACCGCCGACTTTGCCGAAGACAAAAGCATAACCGACTGGATGGCCTATTGGCGCGGCCCGAACGATGACGACCAGACCGTGCGTGCCACGCTGGGACGCTTGCTGTTCTCCGGGGATGATGCAAAAAAGCGGGTCAAGATCCTGTCCGGCGGCGAGAAGGGACGCATGTTGTTCGGCAAATTGATGCTGCAAAAGAACAACGTGCTGTTGATGGACGAGCCGACCAACCACATGGACATGGAATCCATCGAGTCGCTCAACACTGCGTTGCTGGAATTCAAGGGCACATTGATGTTCGTCAGTCACGACCGGGAGTTCGTTTCATCGCTGGCGACGCGCATCATCGAGATCACCGCCAAGGGTATTTCCGATTACCACGGCACCTATGAAGAGTATCTGCGCGACCAGGGCATGGCTTTATAAAAACGCGAGCCCCCATCCCCGCAGCGGCGATCGACACCGCCGAGAAAAATCTGCGCGACATTCTGACGCTGTCCATCGGGCACACGCCCGCCCGATCCGCGATCGTGGTCTGGGATGCGCAATGCGATCTCGCGGTCGCACTCACCGAGGCCTACCGGCGCTGCCTGCCCGACGCGACATTCATCGAATTTGACAGCAATGCGCCGGAGACTGCGCTCGCCGAATTCGCACGACTCTCACCCGGCGATCTGGTGGTGCTGATCCAGTCCACCAGCTTTCGTCTGAATGCATTCCGCATCCGCGTCGAACTTTTCAAACGCTCGATCAAGGTGATCGAACACCCGCATCTGGCGCGCATGCCGGGTGCGGAAGCACTGCTCTATATCGATTCGCTGGCTTATGACAGTGACTATTTTCGCGCGGTGGGCAGCGCCCTGAAAGCCCGCATCGATAGCGCACAAGTGGGCGTCATCGACAGCGGCGGTGAACAATTGGTATTTTCTGCGGGCTTCGAACCCGCCAAGCTCAATGTGGGCGATTACCGCAACATGCACAATATCGGGGGGCAATTCCCCATCGGCGAAGTGTTCACGGAATCAAAAGATCTGGAAACCGTGAATGGCCGCGTGCGTATTTCCATTTTTGGTGACACTGCATTTACCGTCAACAAACCCGGCCGCCCGATCACGTTGGTTATCAACAAAGGGCGTGTGACCGGCGTCATCGATTCCACGTCCGAGTTCGACCAGGTGATCGCCAACATCCGCGCCGACGAAGGCGAAGTCTGGCTGCGCGAGCTTGGCCTGGGGCTGAACAGGGCATTCACGCAGGACAGGATAGTCAGCGATATCGGCACGTTCGAACGCATGTGCGGTGTGCATCTATCGCTGGGCGCCAAACACGGCAGCTACAACAAACCCAACATCAAGAAGACTACGGCCAGGCATCATGTCGATGTTTTTGTCCTGACGGACACCGTCACGCTGGACAATGAAGCGGTCTATCGCGACGGCGCATGGCAGGTTGACAATGTGCCAGCCTGAAAGATGATGGCATTAGCGGCGGCTGAAAGCGCATGTGCTGCCCGCAAGGACTGCCGCCGCCATTTGCAATTGAAACCTATCATCAATAACGCGGCCTGTGCCCTCTAAGCAAAGGGCATGATAGCGGTCACTTGTTACAGGTGTCGAAACACTGCTCCTTGGTGCGATCGGTGTATTGCCTGCACCTCGAAAAGCACAGGTCAAAGGAATTCGGGGTCGACCCCGCTTGCACAGGCGACTTTTCCTTCGGCTCGATAACCGCATCAGGTTGCGGAATGACATCCACGTGCTGCAACTCCGGGTTGGATCCGTTAGTGAAACCCAGAGAATCAAAGCAAAGGTTAAGCCTTCTTGCCAAATCCACAATAACCCCCCGCCCCAGCTTATCCTGTGTCTCGATACGGGAATTATGTTTCATATCGAGGCTCACGCCATAATCGTCAGGATCCAGCTCTTTGGCATGGTCAAGTTGGACAGGTATTGAACCAACAGCCATTACCTCCCCGTTTTTACCAACAATCGCAACGCTCAGGTTGGCGCGAAAAACCAACTTCGCGTCTCCGCCGAGATTGTTGTCTTTAAGCAATACATTCATGCCTTCACGCAAATAATTTTCCTGGTAATCTTGTTGATTGCTATCTTTTTTATCCGCGGCAGCCCGCACAACAAATATTGCATCAAGATCATTATCGCGTGCCAGATCGGCGAACGCTTCCTTGGCACGCGCGGAATCAAAACTACTCGCCGTGTTCAATTTTGCCAATAATGCCGCTCTGTCATACCCGACACTTTTCAGAGTCCAACCCGGATAGGATTTCGCGATTCTTGCGCGGGACACGTAAAGGATACTGTCAGTCACCTTGCTGCCCATGGCAAACTGAGTGTATATATCGGAAGATGAAAATATTCCGATTTTTTCAAAATTGACGCTTTCCGGCACGAGGGAAACAATAGCAATGTTCTTGATCCCGCTTTTATTCTGCTCGGTCAAATGCTGCGGTGCGGAGGCGCAACCGGACAACAGCATGACGATTGCAAATATGCGTGTGATCGGGTTTGATCCAAGGTTCATTTTAGTTTTCCAGTTCAATCTGACCAATCGCATAATTGTACTATCAACGATCCGCTGTTTAGAAAATCAATTTTAAAAAGTTCGTTTTTGGCTTGATCCGCGTTCTTCTTCAGTATCATTGTTCGGCGGTTAAAATGGCCACCGGTGATTTTCAGATCCCGGCAAGCCGGGATGCACGACTTATGTTCAGGCTCCGGAATCGATATCTGCCGCATTGCAAAAGGCCGATCGGGCGAAGTATGCGGCCAAGACGAGTGGCAAGAACCGCGTAGTCTTCCATTAAATCCCGGGGGTTGGTAATGTCCAGAACACGATCTGGAATCTCCGGCCGCTGAACCGGCTCGCTCATTTTGCTGCAAACTTGAATCCGAGATTCGTTTAGAATCACCGCTACGCACATTAAGGAATCAGCATGCACAACGCTAGGCGTTACACCCTGACCATCTCCTGTCCGGACCGGGCAGGCATCATCGCGGCAGTCAGCGGTTTCATCGCGGAGCATGGCGGCTTCATCGTCGAAGCGAGTTATCACACCGAGCAGGAGGCGCAACGCTTCTTCATGCGCCAGGAGATACGCGCCGACTCCCTGCCGTTCGATGCCGCGGAATTCGGCCGCCGTTTTACAACGCTGGCACAGCAGTTCGCGATGAGCTGGCAGTTATCCGATTCGGCCCAGAAGAAGCGGCTGGTGATTCTGGTGAGCAAACAGGACCACTGCCTGAACGACCTGCTGCACCGCTGGCGCAGCGGCGAGTTGCTGGTGGACATCCCCTGTGTGATCTCCAATCACGAGGATCTGCGCGGTTTCGTCGAGTGGCACGGCATCCCGTTCATCCATGTGGACATGCAAAGCAACAAGGCCGCCGCGTTCGAGCAGATCGCCGCGCTGTTCGAGCAGCATCGCGGCGATTGCATGGTGCTGGCGCGTTTCATGCAGATCATGCCGCCCGCGCTATGCCAGCGTTTTTCTGGGCGCATCATCAACATCCACCACAGTTTCCTGCCTTCCTTCATCGGCGCGAAACCCTATCACCAGGCCTATCAGCGCGGCGTAAAACTGATCGGCGCAACCTGCCATTACGTCACCGACGAGCTGGACGCCGGGCAGATCATCGAGCAGGACACGATGCGCATCGACCACGGCGACACGGTCGAAGATCTGGTGCGCTACGGGCGCGACATCGAGAAAATTGTATTATCGAGAGGACTGCGCTATCACGTGGAAGACCGCGTGCTGGTGTGCGGCAGCAAGACCATCGTGTTTCGCTAAGTTTTATTCCCACAGTGAGGCGCCTGCAACCGAGAAAAAGCAACTCATGAAAAGCCTGATATTTGCAATCGTTGTCTATGCATTTTCGTCGCCGGCTTTTGCCCAGCCACCGGCTGCGGAATCTGCATTTGCCGAACCCGCCGTCGTGTATTGGGATTCGGCCGAAGGCAAAGTCCTGCGCGCCCGCATGCCGGCCGATGCCGATTACTGGCAGCTTGCCCCGAACTTTACCGCACAGATCACCCAGTCGTATTGTTCCGTGGCCAGCGCCGTCACCGTGCTCAACTCGATGCCGATCGCGAAACCCGTCGATCCCACCTACGCGCCCTACGCCTACTTTACCCAGAGCAACTTCTTCACCCCCGACGTAGAAAAAGTCATCAGCGCAAAAGCCGTGCTCGCGATGGGCATGACACGCGGGGAGATGGCCGCAACGCTATTGCGCGAGGGTGTCAAGGCGATCTCCATTGCGGGTGATACTTTCAGCGACGAGAGTCTGCGCACCCTGCTGAAGAAAGCGCTGGGCGACGACGGGCAGTTCGTGCTGGCAAATTATTATCGCGCCACGCTGGGGCAGGTCGGCGGAGGACACTGGTCGGCCTTGGCCGCCTACGATGCAAAGTCCGACAGCGTGCTGATACTCGACGTGGCGAAATACAAATATCCGCCCGCATGGGTCAGCATCAGCCTGCTGCGCCAGGCGATCGCCACGACAGACGGGACCAGCAATAAAGCGCGCGGGCTGGTTATCGTTTCAAAATAAATGGCGCGGGAGTCAGGGCCGATCTGCAACAAGGCGGCGGATTTCCGGCACGCAGGAACCGCATCCAGTACCCGCTTTCAGGCATGTTCCAACGGCTTCAACGCTGTCTAATCCCTGTTCCTGAATCGCATGCATGATGGTTGTTTTCCCGACGCTGAAACAGGCGCACACGGTGCGTCCGGTGTTGGCCGACGCGCCGTTGGGCGGTCGCGCGGCCAGCAAACCGGACAGGTCTGCCGGGTCGATCACGTCCTGGCTGAACAGGCTGGCCAGCCATTCGCGTTCCGGCAAGTGCTGGTCGGGCGCGATGAAGAACACCGCTTCCAGCCGACCGGCCTGTACACAGGCGGCGCGGTAGCGGCCCATCGCGGCGTCGCGGTATTCGCTCCAATCTCCATTCCTGCCTAACGCTGCCTGCACCCAGGCACGGCTATCCTCCGGCAACACGTCACCGGCGATCTCGTGGCGCCAGTAACCGGCGCCCTGCGTGCAGGCGCAATAATTCGCTTCCGGCAACTCAAGCCGCGTGCGGCTCAACACAAATCCCTGCCAGGCCGGACGGTAAGGCGCTACATACACCGGCGTGTGTTTCAATTCCGGCTGGCCGGAGATCGGGTCGGTGATCGGGGCGACCAGCGCATCCACCCGTGCCGATCTTGCGAACATATCGTTCCAGTGCATAGGCACAAACACCGAACCGATGCGCTGCTCGTCGCTGACCTGCACGCGCGCCAGCATGTTGCCGTGGCGGCCGCTCAGGCGCGCCAGCCCGCCGTCCTGCAACTGGAACCGTTGCGCATCGCGACCATGCATCTGCACATAGGGCTCGTACGAATGCGCATTCAGGCGCGGCACCTTTGCCGTGCGCGTCATGGTGTGCCACTGGTCGCGGATGCGCCCGGTGTTCAGCACCAGCGGAAATTCGACATCGGTTGCGACGGCGGGCAGCTGCGCCGCAACGGCGATCATGCGCGCCTTGCCGCCGGGCGTATGAAATTTTCCGTCGGTATACAAACGCTGCGTGCCTTGCGGTGTCTCGCCGTTGACCGGCCATTGCACCGGTTGCAATGCGTCGTATTGCGCATCGCTGATCTCAGCCAATGCGCTGGTGTCGAAAGCCCGCATACCGGAATTTTCAAAGCCCGACAGCCGTGCATGCTCGCGAAATATCTGCGCGGGTTGCGTGTAGGGAAACGCCTCGGCAAAACCCATGCGCTGTGCCACCTGCGTGACGATCCACCAGTCCGGCTTGGCCTCGCCCGCCGCGGGCAGGAACGCGCGCTGCCGCGAGATGCACCGTTCGGAATTGGTCACCGTGCCGTCCTTCTCGCCCCAGCCCGCGGCGGGCAACAGGATGTCGGCGCAGGCCGTGGTGTCGGTGTGCTGCACGCAATCGGACACGACGACCAGTTCGCAAGCCGATAATGCAGCGCGCACCCTGTCCGCGTCCGGCATGCTGACCGCCGGGTTGGTACCCATGATCCACACGGCTTTGATTTTTTTCTCGGCGATGGCCCGGAACATGTCCACGGCCTTCAGTCCCGGTGCCTGGGCGATGTTCGGTGCGTTCCAGAATCGCGCCACCCGATCCACGCTCGCCGCATCGGAAAAATCCAAGTGTGCCGCGAGCTGGTTGGCCAGCCCGCCGACCTCGCGTCCGCCCATCGCATTCGGCTGTCCGGTCACCGAGAACGGCCCCATGCCCGCTTTGCCGATCCGGCCCGTGGCCAGGTGCACGTTGATGATCGCGTTGCCCTTGTCCACGCCGCTGGAAGACTGGTTGATGCCCTGCGAGAACACCGTGACGGTGCGCTCGGTTTTCGCGAACAGGCGGAAGAATTCGCTGACATCCGATTCTGCCAAGCCGCACACCTGCGCTACCTTTGGAATCGAGCCGACCGCACGCGCCGCCTCGAAGGCAGCGGCAAATCCCTCTACATGCGCTTCGACAAAGGCGAGAGCTATCGCGTCCTCGCGGCGCAAATGATGCAGCAGGCCGTTGAACAAAAATGTATCCGCTCCCGGCGCGATCGCCAGATGCAGGTCGGCGATGTCGCAGGTCGCGGTGCGCCGCGGGTCGATCACCACCACCTGCATCTCGGGGCGCGCCTTCTTCGCCGCCACGAGGCGCTGGTACAACACAGGATGCGCCCACGCATAGTTGGAGCCGGCCAGGACGACGAGGTCGGCCATCTCGACATCCTCATAGCACACCGGCACGGCATCCGCGCCGAACGCGCGCTTGTGTGCGGCCACCGCGGACGACATGCACAGCCGCGAATTGGTATCGATGTTCGCGCTGCCGATGAAACCCTTCATCAGCTTGTTCGCGACATAATAATCCTCGGTCAGCAGTTGTCCGGAGACATAGAACGCCACCGCATCCGGCCCGTGTTGCGCGACGATCTTGCTGAATCCATCGGCAACGCGATCCAGCGCATCGTCCCAGCTAGCGCGTTGACCGGCGACGATCGGATAAAGCAATCGGCCTTCGTTATCCAGCGTTTGGCCCAGCGCCGTGCCCTTGGAACACAGCCGCCCGAAATTGGCCGGATGTTCCCGGTCGCCGGTCGCCTCCATACCATCCGCCGATTCATTCATCACCACGCCGCAACCGACGCCGCAATACGGGCAGATGGTGCGAACGCTTTCCGGCATGGCTAGGCTGCTTTGCATGCTCCGGCCTTTACTTCGAGGAACACCACGCCATGTGCAACCCGCACTTCATGGCGATGTGCGCAACCTTCATCGGGCGCGACCGCAACGCCGGATTCCAGATCGATCACCCAGTTGTGCAACGGACAGGTGACGCGCTTGCCGTGCACGATGCCCTGCGACAACGGCCCGCCCTTGTGCGGGCAACGATTATTCAGCGCGAACACCTGGTCGTCCACGCTGCGAAACAGCGCGATCTCGCCCGATGATGTCTGCACCACCCGCGAACCCTGGCGCGGGATGTCTTCCAGATTGCCGATTTGTAGCCAGTCCATTTTGTTCCCCTCATTCGTAGGGCGGGTCACACCCGCCGCAACACCCAATGTTGCACGGCGGGTGTGACCCGCCCTACATGTTTTATTTACGCACCTGTCGCCAGCGATTCATACTCATGCGCATCCTTCCCTTCCGCGCGCTCCTTCCACGGATCGTTCTGCGAATAGCATTGCGATTCCAGAAAGCGGGCATACAGCCCGGCGCGTTCCGCCGCATTCTCGACCACGTGCTGTTTCACGTAGGCCAGCCCGACGCGCTCTATCCACGGCGCGGTGCGCTCCATATAGTGCGCCCCCTCGCGGTACAGCTGCATGAACGCGCCACAGTATTCCAGCACCTCTGCCTCGGTCGCGACCTTGCACAGGAAATCGGTGACGCGCACCTTGATGCCGCCGTTGCCGCCCACGTGTATCTCGTAGCCCGAATCCACGCACACCACACCGAAATCCTTGATCGTCGCCTCGGCGCAATTGCGCGGGCAGCCCGACACCGCGATCTTGAATTTGTGCGGTGTCCACGAACCCCAGGTCATCTTCTCGATCCTGATGCCCATCGCTGTGGAATCCTGCGTGCCGAAGCGGCACCACTCGGAACCGACGCAGGTCTTCACGGTGCGCAACGCCTTGCCATACGCATGGCCCGAGACGAAGCCCGCCTCGACCATCTCGCCCCACATTTTCGGCAAGTTCTCCTTGCTGATGCCGTACAAGCCGATGCGCTGCCCGCCGGTGATGTGGACGGTGCGCACTTCATGGCGCTCGGCTATCTCGGCGATCGCGCGCAACTCGGACGGAGAGGTCACTCCGCCCCAGATACGCGGTATCACCGAATAAGTGCCGTCCTTCTGGATGTTGGCATGCACGCGTTCGTTGATGAAGCGCGAGCGGCTGTCGTCCTGGTATACACCCGGCCATGCGGCCAGCAAGTAGTAGTTCAACGCGGGACGGCACACATGGCAACCGTCCGGGGTCTTCCATTGCAATGCCTTCATCAGGTCGGGAATAGTTTTCAGCTTGAGCTCGGTGATTGCCTGTTGCACGTTCTGGTGCGCATGTTCGGTGCAGGCACACAGCGCCTTCTTGCTCGGCTTGGCCGAATAATCGCCCAGCGTGTTCGCCAGCAATGCCTCGCACAGACCGGTGCACGATCCGCACGAGCTGGACGCCTTGGTATGCGCGCGCACCTCTTCCAGCGTGAACAGTTTCTTGTCCAGTATGGTCTTGACGATGGTGCCTTTGTTGACGCCGTTGCAGCCGCAGATCTCCGCCGAGTCCGGCATGTTCGCGACGCTGGATGCGCCGCCGCGCCCGGAGTCGCCGATATGCATCTGACCGAACAGGATGTGCTCGCGCATCTCCGACACATCGGTCGCATCGCGCATCATCTGGAAATACCACGGGCCGTCCAGCGTGTCGCCGTACATCACCGCGCCGCGCAGCTTGTTGTCGCGCAGCACCAGCTTCTTGTACACGCCGCGCGCGGCATCCTGCAGCAGCAGTTCTTCATCGCCCGGCCCGGGATTGAAGTCGCCCGCCGAGAACAGGTCGATGCCGGTCACCTTGAGCTTGGTGGAAACCGACGAACCCTCGTAGCGCATCCGTCCGTACTCGGCCAGATGGTTCGCCGCCACCTTGGCCTGTTCGAACAGCGGCGCGACCAGCCCGTAAACCTGGCCGCGATGCTGCACGCATTCGCCCACCGAGTAAATCTTGGGGTCGTAGGTCTGCATCGTGTCGTTCACCACGATGCCGCGGTCGCAATGAATATTTGCCGCCTTGGCCAAGGCGATGTTGGGCCGTATGCCCGCCGCCATGATCACCAGATCAGCCGCGATCTCCTCGCCGTCCTTGAAGCGCAGGCCGGTCACCTTGTCCTCGCCCCCTATACCCTCGCCCCCTGAAGCTTGTCCCAAGATCGCTTCGGTCTGGCGCGACAGATAGAATTTCAGTCCGCGTTTCTCCAGTTCGGTCTTCAGCAGTCCGCCGCCGACCTGGTCGAGCTGGCGCTCCATCGGCCAGTCGCACAGATGCACCACCGACACTTCCATGCCCTGCAACGACAAACCATTCGCCGCTTCCAGCCCGAGCAGACCGCCGCCGATGACCACGGCGCGCTTGCACGTTTTGGCGGCAACCAGCATCTTCTCGACATCGTCTATGCTGCGATACGCCAGCACGCCGGGCAGATCGATGCCGGGTATAGCCAGCATGATCGGATTGGAACCGGTGGCGATCAGCAGACGGTCATAGGGGATAGCCAGGCCGTCTTCGCTCCCCACCACACAGTGCAGGCGGTCTATCCTGGTGACCAGCTTGCCGGCATGCAGCGTGATCTTGTGTTCCTCGTACCAGCTCCAGTCGTTGAGCACGGTGTCCTGAAACTTCATCTCGCCGGATAACACCGGCGACAGCAGGATGCGGTTGTAGTTGGGCTGCGGCTCGGCGCCGAACACCGTGATCTCGAATTCGTCCGGCGACATCTTGAGCAATTCCTCGATGGTGCGCATCCCGGCCATGCCGTTTCCGATCACGACCAGTCTGGTTTTTTTGTTCGTCTTCATGTCATCCTCGCAATAAAAAAAGCGCCGTCCTGCACCACCTCATCTCAACCTGCTCCCCCGTGGGGGAGTTTCGATTGCCTCCTCTCCCGCGTGCGGGAGAGGATTGAGGAGAGGGTGCCGGAGCGACGCCTTTGTCGGTATTTCAAATTACCCTTCCACCCGCCGTTGGGTCAGAAAGGTTTCTCAGTGATTACTCTGCAAGACCTGTGCCACTACGGATTTACTGGGTTGCGGCGTGGTATGGGTTCAACCATTGCATCTATTTGGTGCGGAATGGCACGCTGTAGCGAGTGTGGCGGCTGACTTTGGTGCATGACTACAACCAAAAATCCGTTCGCATTGAGCCTGTCGAAATGTGTGAGGATTTTTTCAATCAAGCGCACTTCCCAAATTTCTGTGTAATGTTTTCTGTGTTCATGGTTTCCGTGTCCATGCTTCGAAAATCGATTTTCTCGAAGAGATGCAAATCTCGGCGCCCGGCTCGATGGTGTCGAACAACTTCGCATCCCGCCCCTTCACCGTGCACTTCAAGTGGCTGTCATCCAGCTCATCCACCCAGCGATCGCCGCGTTTATACAAGCTGCACAGCAACTGGCCGAGCGTAAAGCGCCCGGTTGGGATAACCATGCGCTCGGACGTCATCCTCAAAAATTCGCTGGTCCGGCCAGAATACATGATCGCAACCTCATGCCTGTTCTTGAGTGAAGCAGCAGGAGACGTGAAGAATGTTTGATTCTTCCGGCCTGGAAAATTCCTTAGCCCGCTACGGATATCAAAACTCAAGCGCCGTGCAATACCACGCACGCCGTTGATAAGAGCATCATTGGTTTCGATAAAGCCGGGGTAGCGGCCTGAACTGAATTCTTGCATGGTGTCACCTCACGTCTGTGTATCGTAAGGTTTAGCAATAGCTATGCCACGCGCGCTGTTGCTTAGAATCAGCTAATTAGAATATGCCCTCAACAAAACAGGGAACGTTTGTGGTGCATATATCGATGTTTGACGCATGGTGTGGTGCAACGAGTGGGCGTTGTGAATGATTTTGCACACCGAAGGTATTGCGATGCTGGCCAGTTTAATTCATTACTGACACTGAACTGAGCTGACCCGGATATTTCGGGCACTTTTAAGTAGAGTCATTAACCACATAGGGACGGAGCACTATTCATTTCATCAAGCATACACCTCGAATTTGGCCGCATATCCTATCGGGTCCTTGCCATCCCACACCGTATCATCCATCAACCTTGAGCTGCGCATCGCATCTGCGGGCACAGCCACACCGCACTGCGAAGCCGCCTGGCTATACAGTTCGATGCGGTTGATCTGTTTGGCGACGGCGAGATAGTCTGGATCTGCCTTGAGCAGCCCCCAGCGCTTGAACTGGGTGAGGAACCACATACCGTCCGAAAGCCAGGGAAACGGCACCTTGCCGTCGTTGAAGAACTTCATGTGATTCTGGTCATGCCAGGCCTTGCCCAGGCCGTCTTCATAGTTCCCCAGGAAACGCCCCGCGATGACGTCGGCGGGCGCATCGACGTAATCCGGGCTGGCGATGAGTTCCGCTACCCTGGCGCGGTTGGCCTGCGTGTCGATGAACTTTGCCGCATCGAGCATGGCCATCACGAGTGCGCGCGCGGTGTTGGGATGTTGCTCGACGAATTCGGCGGTGGCACCCAATACTTTTTCGGGATGGTCGGGCCACACATCCTGCGACGAGGCGACCGAGAAGCTGACCTTGTCGTAGATGCCGCGCGCATTCCACGGCTCGCCCACGCAGAAACCATCCATGCTGCCGAGCCGCGCATTCATCACCATCTGCGCCGGCGGCACGGTGATGGTCCTGATGTCGGCGATCGGGTCGATGCCGTAACTGGCCAGCCAGTAATACAGCCACATCGCATGGGTGCCGGTCGGGAAGGTATGCGCGAAGGTGTAGTCCCTGTCGCGCTTCTTGATCAGCCTGGCCAGCGACGGGCCGTCGGTGACGCCCTTGTCCCTGAGCTGGCGGGCCAGCGAAATGCCCTGGCCGTTGTTGTTGATGGTCATCAGCACGGCCATGTCTTTCTGCAGCCCGCCGATGCCGAGGTGCACGCCGTACACCAGGCCGTAAAGCGCCTGCGCGGCTTGCAATTCGCCGCTGACAACCTTGTCGCGCACCGCCGCCCATGAGGGCTGCTTGACGGGGATGATCCTGATGCCGTATTTCTCGTCGAACTTCATCAGCGAGGCGATCACCACCGATGCGCAATCGGTCAGCGGGATGAAGCCGACCCTTACTTCCTTGAGTTCAGGAACCTCTTTGAGTTCCGGCGCATCGCTGCCGCTTGTGTTGGCGCTATTAATTTCAGGCATGATCGCATTCCGCAAGAAAGGTAAGCAGTTGTTCGCGCAGCGCGTAGTAGTCGGGATGCTCGAGCAACATCTTGCGCGTGCGCGGACGCGGCAGGTCGATTCCGAGTATCTTGCCGACCTTCGCGTTCGGGCCGTTGGTCATCATCACCACGCGGTCGGCAAGCAGGATCGCTTCGTCCACGTCATGCGTGACCAGCATCGCGGTGACCTTGGTGCGCGTCCAGACTTCCATCAGCACTTCCTGCAAATCCCAGCGCGTCAGCGAATCCAGCATGCCGAACGGCTCGTCGAGCAGCAGCATCTTGGGCGAAAGCGCGAAAGCGCGCGCGATGCCGACGCGCTGCTTCATCCCGTTGGAAAGTTCGGCGGCTTTCTTGTCCTTCACATCGGCAAGGCCGACGCGGGCGAGATAGTTTTCGATGATGGCGTTGCGGTCATACTTGGTCGCGTGCGGGTAGACCTGCTCGACGCCCAGCGCGACATTGTCCCAGGCGCTGAGCCAGGGCACCAGGCTGGGCGCCTGGAACACGATGCCGCGATCCGGCCCGGCGGTGGCGATCTCGCGGCCGTCCAGCACGATCACGCCCTCGCTGATGTCGTTGAGTCCGGCCATCATCGACAGCACGGTCGATTTGCCGCAACCCGAATGGCCGATGATCGAGATGAACTCGCCCTTGCGTATCTTGAGGTCGAAGCCGTCGACCACCTTGATCGGCCCCTTGCGGGACGGGTAAACCTTGGAGACACGCGAAAAATCGACATAACGTTCCGCGTTCGGCATGGCAATTTCGCCCTGCTTCTGGTGCTTCCGCCTGCCCACTGTCTCCTGGTGTTCGCGCGAAGTGTTGGGCAGCACAGTGGGCAGGCTGACGACCTTGTCGTCGGCAGCGGCATTCTTTCCCGCGCCGACCTGCATCAGGTATTGCGTCACGTCGCGGCGGATGCGTTTGAACTCGGGCGAATGATTGATCGCTGCACGGTCGCGCGGACGCGGCAGCGTGACGGGAAATTCCGGACCCAGCGTCGCATTCGGGCCGGGATTAAGCGGGATGATGCGGTCGGCCATGATGATGCCCTCGTCGACATCGTTGGTGATCAGCACCACGGTCTTCTTCTCCTGGCTCCAGATGCGGATGATCTCGTCCTGCAGCTTGGAACGGGTCAGCGCATCCAGCGCGCTGAGCGGCTCGTCGAGCAGCAGGATGTCCGGCGAGGCCGCCAGTGCGCGTGCCACCGACACGCGCTGGCGCATGCCGCCGGATAGCTCGGACGGCCGCTTGTCCATCGCGGGAGTGAGGTTCACCATGTCTATGTATTTCTCGACGCGCGCCATGCGCTCTGCCCTGGACGCATGCCTGAACACCTGGTCGACCGCAAGCGCGACGTTCTGGCGCACTGTCATCCACGGCATCAGCGAATAATTCTGGAACACCACGCCGCGATCCGGACCCGGCCCGGCTATCGCCTTGCCCTTGACCAGCAACTCGCCCGCATCGGCCTGCTGCAGTCCCGCGATCAGCGAGATCAGCGTGGACTTGCCGCTGCCTGAGAAGCCGACTATGGCGACGAACTCGCCCTCCTCGATGCGCAGGTTGATGTCGTTCAACACGATGGTGCGCTGCGTGCCGGTGCCATAAGACTTGGTCACCCCCTTGAATTCCAGACTCCGCACACCAGTTGATGCGGCAGGTGGCGCGCTAACTTCGGCGGGTTCTTCGATTTTTAATTGGGCGTTAAGCATGATTTTTTTTCCTCATTATTTTTCCGGGTAATTTCTCAATCGGTACGCTGGCCAAAGCTGGCCATCTGCTGCAGGGTATGCATGATCCGGTCCAGCAGGAAGCCGACAAAACCGATGGTGAACACGGCCACCATGATGCGTCCCAGCGACTGCGAGCTGCCGTTCTGGAATTCATCCCAGACGAACTTGCCCAAGCCGGGGTTCTGCGCCAGCATCTCAGCTGCAATAAGCACCATCCATGCCACGCCCAGCGACAGGCGCATGCCGGTAAAGATCAGCTTGAGCGAGGACGGAAGGACGATCTTCATGATCTTGGTGCGCGTGGACAGGCGCAGCACTTTAGAGACGTTGAGCAGATCCTTGTCGATGGATGCCACGCCCAGCGCGGTGTTGACCAGCGTCGGCCACATCGAGCACAGCGTCACGGTGATCGCCGAGATCAGGAAGGATTTCGCGAACATCGGGTCAGCGCTAACGTAGAGCGCGCTGACCACCAGCGTAACGATGGGCAGCCAGGCCAGCGGCGACACCGGCCGGAAGATCTGGATCAGCGGGTTGAGCGCCGCCTGGATGGTCCTGTTCAGGCCGCACAGTATTCCGAGCGGCACCGCGATGATCGTCCCCAGCACGAATCCGACGAACACCGTATAGAGGCTGGTGAAGATCTGATCGAGATAGGTCGGCTGGCCGGTGTACCTGATGACATCGAATTTTTGCCCCGGGTTTGCGGCCAGAAACTCGGCCTTGCGTGCCTCCTGGCGTTCATTAAATGCAAGCTTGCGCGCCTTCTCGTTGCGATATTCCTGGTACAGATTGCCGGCCTGTTTCATCACTGCAACCGGCCCCGGCAAGGTGCCCAGCGATGTGTGAACATGGCTGGCCCCGATCTGCCAGAATCCCAGGAAAACCAGGATGCCTAGCAGCGGCGGTGCGATCTTGCGCAATACGACGCGCGCCATCGATTCATCGCCGGCACCGGGCAACGCCCGTGCCGCCAGGCGTTGCCATCCGGATAGTGCTGTATTTATTGTCATGCCCATGTTTAACCTCACTCTGTCATTTTCGCCCCAGCCTGCGCCGGAGCAACTTCACATCCGTCACGGCTTATCGTTACCCTTCAGGCCGATCCTGAACTTGTTGATGTAAGCATTCGGTTTGCGCCCGTCGTAAACGATGCCGTCGATGAATCCATCTTCCCGCCCCTTGAAGCCGGTCTCCCTGGCAAAATCAGGGAAGTCGGATGCCTTCATCTTGCCCTCGGCGATCAGCTCATTTGCGGCAATCGCATAGATGTCCGGACGGTAGACTTCCTTGGCAACCTTTATGTACCAGCTGTCCGGTTTGGCCTCCGGAATCTGGCCCCAGCGGCGCATCTGGGTCAGGTACCAGATCGCATCGCTGTAGTACGGATAGGTCGCGTTGTAACGGAAGAACACGTTGAAGTCGGGAGCGGGACGCTGGTCGCCCTTTTCATACTCGAAGGTGCCGGTCATGCTGTTGGCGATGACCTTTTCGTCGGCGCCGACATAGTTGGACTGCGAGATGATCTTTACCGCCTCCATGCGGTTCTTGTTGTTTTCCTCATCCAGCCAGTAACCGGCGCGGATCAGCGCCTTCACCACATGGATCAGCGTGTTCGGGTATTTGTCTGCCCACTTTTTGGACACGCCGAACACCTTTTCCGGATTGTTTTTCTGCACGTCATAGTCGGTCGCGACCGGCACGCCGATACCCATGAACACGGCCTGCTGGTTCCATGGCTCACCCACGCAATAGCCGTCGATGGTGCCCGCTTCCATGGTCGACGGCATCTGCGGCGGCGGCGTCACCGAAAGCAGCACGTCCGCCTTGAGGGTGCCGCTGGTATCTCCATTGGCCGGATCGTAATAGCCCGGATTCATGCCGCCAGCCGCGAGCCAGTAGCGCAGCTCGTAGTTGTGCGTGGACACCGGGAACACCATGCCCATCTTGAATGGCCTGCCCTGTTTCCTGTAATCGTCGACGACATATTTGAGATATTTCGGATCGATCGGATGCACCGGCTTGCCGTCCTTCGTCATCGGCAGACGCTTTTTGAGGTCGGACCAGACGGCGTTGGAGACGGTGATCGCGTTGCCGTTCATGTCCATGCTGAACGGCGTGATGATATCTGCCTTGGTGCCGATGCCGATGGTGGCGCCGATAGGCTGACCGGCGAGCATGTGCGCGCCGTCCAGTTCGCCCGTGACCACCCGGTCCAGCAGCACCTTCCAGTTCGCCTGGGCCTCCAGCGTGACAGAGAGCCCCTCGTCTTCGAAGTAGCCTTTTTCGTAGGCGATCGCCAATGGCACCATATCGGTCAGCTTGATGAAGCCGAATTTCAGCGAAGTCTTCTCGGCCTTTCCAACCGCTGCCTGGGCATCGACCATGCCGATGGGCACAACACCGCCCAGTGCGATCATGCAGATTGCGATTGCCGTATTTTTAAAAAAGCGGCGACGAGCTGTACTCTGTCTGTCTATGGAACCAACCGGTTCTTTGGTGTTTGCGCTCTTCATGTTGCACTCTCCTTGGAATAAAACAGCCTGAACAAAAATTGAAACCGTTCCTGAACCGCAAATAAAAAGGCGTCCGGCTGCGTATTACGCAGCGGGACGCCTTTGTCCTTTCAAACTTGTGCCGGACCGCCATTGGTCCGGTTACTGAAAACTACTGTGCAAGTCCTGTGCCAAAAGTCCAATAACAGCTGAAATGCCAGACTATCTATGGGTTTGGCCGATTATTGCGGATCGTGAATTCGGGCGGCGAACCTTTCCAGCCGCAACGATTTGGTGCATTTTCTTGCGGCTGCGCACCCGGATGCAGCATTCAGGCGCTCAGCTCTTTGGCCATGATGATGGCCTCGGCAATTTCTGCGATTCGCTTGCCCTTGCTCATCGCCATGTTGCGCATACGCTTGTAGGCATCCGGTTCGCTGTAACCGTGATCCGCCATCAGGATCGCCTTGGCACGATCCACCAATTTGCGCTCTGCCAATTGGTTCTTCGCTTCCCTCAACTCGTCGCGCAGCTTTTTGTGTTCGGCAAAACGGGCGGCGGCCACGTGAATGATGCCGCTCAAATCTTCGCCCTGGATCGAATGCGCCACGTACGCGCTGACGCCGGCGCGCATCGCCTCCCGGATACTGCGCTGGTCTTTCTGCGCGCCCAGCACCACCACGGGTTTTTCCAGCGTGGTGGACATCAGGCTGATCTGCTCCAGCGTATCGCGCCCCGGCGCATCGGCATCGACGATGATCACATCCGCCAAGGCCCCCTGGATCGAATGTTCGTCCACCTGTTCCCAGGCCAGCAGCCCGACGACGTCGAACCCGGCCAGCTCGAGGCTGGCCTTCAGCCATGCGGCGCGGTCTCTTACATCATCAATGATCAGGATTCGTTTCAATCTGGGTTCCGCACCATTCCAATGACAAGCAGCAATCAGCTCAAGCAGCAATAAACGAGCCTAACTCTTGTTCGGCACAGTTATTCATAAGCGCGGCTGTTAAATGAGTCAGCTGGAATTCCGGGCAGGTTTGATTGAATATCGAGCGTGCCGGCGATGCCCGGCATCATTCTGCTGCCGGAATCGGGCAGTATTTTCTATGCGCAACAAGTGTATCCGGCGCACATATGCGTGCGCTGCGCTTGCTATTGGTGCGATTGGTTCCATGCGCCGCCTGACAAACCGGACATCACCCCAAACCTGCCACCCGTTGGCATGGCGTCCGCATGCGCACGCCAACATGGCGTTTTCGGCTTAGCCGTCGGCTATGACCCGCACCGGTTGCAAGTATGGCGGGGAATATGAAATTAAAAAACCATGGGGCGAGTGCCAAATTTAATCGGGCATCAAACTTGCTTATCTCGTATAGAGACAAGGCATTTACAGACCTTACGTGGGAAACAGCCAAACATGCCGAAGCGCAAGTTCAAAAATTTATTGTTCGAATTGCTGCGCTTTATTGCAGTTTTTTACTTGCTGCAGTGAGCTGGGTATTGAGATAAATATGGCCGAATCCAGCCCTGATTATTAGTGGAAATATTTATTTCAAACTGAAAATTATTTGGATGAACATCATGGAAATTAACCAGACTGACATGCAGCATAGTCATGCTCTCGCAGCTATGCGCACTATGGACTATTTGACGATCCCCGACGAACGGGTTCCGAGGGCGTTGCACAACAGCAGGCTGGTGGAAAATTTGCGCGACTTTGAAGTCAATGTGTTTGCCAGTCTTTTCACCATCCAGTATTTCGAGGTCAGCGAACTGGTTGCCGAACTGGACGACTCATTAAAAGATGCCCTGATGATCCTGGTTGAAGGGAACATCGAAGTCAATGCAATGGTGGGCAACGAATCGGTGCTGCTTCACCTCAAGGCGCCGGGCGATCTGGCCAGAATCATCAGCTTTATAGGCGGCAACATTGTGGACATCAGTGCCCGCATAACAGTCCGGAAAAAAAGTGCTGTCCTGTTATTACAACGTTCCAGGCTGGAATCTCTGCTGCATACGCACCCCTCCATAGTCTATTGCGTGATGCGCAATTTGGTACAACATGTACACGGTGTGGCGAGGCGCAAGAATGCCGAGAATAAAGAACTGACCAATTATGTTTATCGTATTAACGGCCGTTACTGACAACCGCCATTAATCATTCAGCCACTGAAAACCTATCTTCTGTATCAGGCAATCTACCTACCGTAGCACCCTTGAAGATCCGGAAGGCAAACATTAGCGCCGCATAGCACAGCCATTTTTTAATTGAGGTTAAACATGAACAGAAAAGAACTTATCGCCGTATTGGCCAGCAAAACAGGAAGCACCAAAGCGGAGGCGGACCGGAACGTTCTGGCGCTGATCGAGATCATCAGCGACACCCTGGAGAGGGGCGGGAAAATCAACTTGAAGGGTTTCGGTCTCTTCGACGTGCGCGAGCGTTCTGCACGCGTCGGCCGCAATCCCAAAACAGGCGAAACACTGGCGCTCAAAGCAACCAAGGTTCCTGCTTTCAAGCCCGGAATCAGACTAAAGGCCTCGCTGAATGGCGTCGTGAAGTAACCGGCCAATGTTATTTTGGCCCGTCCTTCTTCGCTGCTGATTGTCTTCCCGCCAATCAAATTCCAGGATTTATGATCCAGGAATATCATAGTTAACCCCAATCCATATCCAGGCAAACAATCAATTTACCACCGGGTGAATCAATCATGGCGGAGAGCGTAAAGCACTGATGTTGGCCACCAGGATTGATAGGAACGCGATATCCGGTTCGGGGTTTCCATTTCTCCGGTGTGTCGCTTGGCGATTCTCTTTGCACGACAATGGAACGGGCGAATCTCACTATTTCCTCGCATCCTTCAGGCACGATCATAGCTGGAATGTATAGCGCAAACTATCTGCCGCTCTCGCGAGACAAGGCACCATCAAGCAATGTCGCTTCCCTCGAAAAACTGCAGGCCGACTGCAATGCACTCGCGCGGCTGTAATCACGACAACTGCTTTCCGACGTTTTAAAAAAAGAGGGCGCCTTGCGGTGCCCTGAAACGAAGCGTTGCGCTTCGGGGAGGAGTTCTATGTTGCAGATCACAAACGGGCACCTGGGTGCCCGTTTGGCTTCGTTAAGTTATTCCACACGCTCTCCGTGCAGTGCGATGTCCAGACCTTCACGCTCCTGTTCTTCGGTAACGCGCAGACCCATCACCATGTCCAGCACCTTGAGAATGATGTACGTCACCACGGCGGTATACGCGATCGTGATCGCCACACCCTTGGCCTGGATGAACAGCTGAGCCATGCTGCCTGCCGTTCCGCCGATGGATTGCACCGCAAAGAGACCGGTAAGCAACGCACCAACGATACCGCCGATGGCGTGCACGCCGAATGCATCCAGCGAATCATCGTAGCCCATCATGTGCTTCAGCGAAGTAGCTGCCCAGAAGCAGATCACGCCGGCCGCAACACCGATGACCAGTGAGCCCACCGGTCCGACAAAACCGGAAGCGGGAGTGATGGCAACCAGGCCGGCCACAGCGCCGGAGGCGATGCCCAGCACGCTGGGTTTGCCCTTGAATATCCATTCCGCGAACATCCAGCCGAGTGCGGCAGCACCGGTAGCGATCTGGGTAACAGCCATGGCCATACCGGCACGGCCGCCGGACGCAACAGCAGAACCCGCGTTGAAGCCGAACCAGCCCACCCACAACAACGCCGCGCCAATCACGGTCAACACGAGGTTATGCGGAGCCATGGGTTCCTTGCCGTAGCCCAGACGAGGGCCAAGCACCAGGGCAGTAACCAGGCCTGCCACACCGGCGTTGATATGCACCACGGTACCGCCGGCGAAGTCCAGCACGCCCATATCCCACAGGAATCCACCGTCACCGGACCAGACCATATGCGCTATCGGCGAATACACCAGCAGCGACCACAGTGCCATGAACACCAGCATCGCGGAGAACTTCATGCGGTCGGCAAAGGCACCGGTGATCAACGCCGGTGTGATGATCGCAAAAGTCATCTGGAAGGTCATGAACACCGTTTCGGGTATTGTGCCTGTCAGACTATCCATATTTACGCCTGATAAAAATAACTTGTTCAGGCTGCCAAAGAAGGAATAGAAGTTGGTCACTCCCTTCGCCATACCCGTGGTATCGAAGGCGAGGCTATAACCGGCCACCATCCATATCACGGTAACCATAGCCGTGATGGCAAAGCTTTGCATCATGGTATCCAGGACATTCTTCTTGCGGACCATGCCGCCGTAGAACAGTGCCAGGCCGGGAATGGTCATCAACAGCACCAAAGCGGTCGAAGTCAGCATCCACGCGGTATCACCGCTATCCAATTTAGGCGCAGCGGCGGCAGGAGCGGGTGCAGGGGCTGCCGGAGCTGCAGCAGGAGCCATGGTCGTAGCCGGAGCAGCAGTTGCCGGAGCGGCATCATCGGCATAGACCATTGCGGACATGCCAGACAACATCGCCATCAGCGTAAAGAGTGCAAATAATTTTTTCATGTGGTTTCTCCTTACAACGCTTCTGCGCCGGCTTCACCGGTGCGGATGCGTATGACTTGTTCGAGGTCGGAAACGAAAATCTTGCCGTCGCCGATCTTGCCGGTATTAGCCGCCTTCTCGATCGCTTCCACGACGCGATCGAGCATTTCGCTTTTGACAGCGGCTTCCAGTTTTACTTTGGGCAGGAAATCCACCACATATTCCGCACCGCGATACAGCTCGGTGTGGCCCTTTTGCCGGCCAAAGCCCTTGACTTCGGTGACGGTGATGCCTTGCACGCCTATGGCGGAAAGCGCTTCACGCACTTCGTCCAGCTTGAACGGCTTGATGATAGCGACGACCATCTTCATAGCTTTCTCCTTTGTGGGGGCGGGATGATTCCCGCCCGGGGTTTAATTACATCGAGTGAGACACGGACAGAACTACAGTGCTCTTGCCCAGATCGGTGATCGTTCCGTCGGCCTGGGTGACGGTGTAGAACCCGCCCTTTGTGGCGTTGGTCGAGCTATAGGTCAGACCCCAGACATAGGCGCCAAAGGGTTTGGATACGCTCAGCTTGTAATCCGAGTAGGATGGATCAAGGTTTGCTGCCTTAAGTGCGTCGGCTCCGGATCCTTTATAGGTCTGCTTGCCGTAGTGTGCGCCAAGAGTAATGTCGCTTCCATCCGGTGTATAGCTTGCGCTCAGGTCGATATAGCTGGTGCCGCTGGCGCTAGGTACGCCGAAGGTGTCGCCCAAAGCATCGGAATATTTCAGTGTCAGCCACTTCCAGCCGATCATGCCGTAGATTTCGTTGGTATCACCCTTGGTCGCGCCGGGAGCATAGTAGCCAGGATAGTTGTAGCGCAGGAAGCCCACGTCATAGCTGTAGTCAGTCGCAAAGCTGCCGCGGTATCCGGCATAAGTATCCAGTTCCAGGCTAGCTGCGCTGGCAGGTAACCAGCTGATATTTGAACCCCACACGCCGACATAAACGCCATTCGGATTCACATAGTCAAAACCGCCCTGGATGGCCGGTTTGCCACCGGTCTGGGAAATACCGCGATACAGGTAATTGGTGGTCAGGCTTACATTACCTGAAAACGGCGAACTATCCGCAGCCATCGCCACACCGGGTAAAGCTAATGCTGCCAAGATCAACGAGTTCAGAAGTTTGCTTTTCATCATGATGTGTTCCTTTATGGTTAAGTTAAAAAGCGGGATGAATAAGTCCGCACGTGACTAACAGCAGAATGCGTGCCAAAGTTATTTGTCAATATTAAACAGGCAATTAAATATAATCGCCGGCGGCCGCAGAATATCTGCGCACCAATTACAGGCATGCTGAAGTCCTTGCGCACCGCTTGGGTGCGACATGCTGTTAGCGCGGTGAAACTTCCGGGCTGAGTGAATTTTGCTACACTGACCGGCATTACCAATCTACTGGAGCGACGCCATGTTGAACGCGAGGATATTTGAGGATCTTTCCGCCAAGTTAAGCGAGGCGGCCAACAGCGGCCCGGCCAAGGACATTGAAAAGAACATGCGCGTTCTGCTCGCACAGGGCTTCGCCAAACTCGATCTGGTGACCCGCGAGGAATTCGATGTGCAGGCGCAGGTGCTTGCACGCACGCGGGAAAAACTGACCGCACTGGAAGCGCGTGTCGCGGAACTGGAAGCACAACGAAGCACGGCAGCAAAATAGTATGAGCCTGGCTGTGCTTTACAGCCGCGCGCTTTCCGGAATGGAGGCGGCCCTGGTCACCGTCGAGGTGCACATCGCCAACGGCCTGCCCAACTTCACCATCGTGGGTCTGCCTGAAACAGAGGTCAAGGAAAGCAAGGATCGCGTGCGCGCCGCGCTGCAAAACTGCCGGTTCGATTTTCCCGCGCGCCGCATCACCGTCAATCTCGCTCCAGCCGACCTGCCCAAGGAAAGCGGGCGCTTCGATCTGCCCATCGCGCTCGGCATCCTCTCCGCGACCGGACAGATCCCTTCCGACCACCTGAATGATTACGAGTTTGCCGGAGAACTCGCGCTGACCGGTGAATTGCGCGCGATACGCGGCGCGCTGGCGATGACTTATCGCGCCGTGAGCAGTGGACGCTCCTTCATCCTCCCGCAGGCCAATGCCGCCGAAGCGGCGTTGGTGGAAGACGCAACCGTGTATGCGGCGCAATCGCTGTTGCAAGTGGCGGCGCACCTCACCGGGCGGGAACGGATCGCGCCCTATGTCAGCCTGCTGCAAACCATACGACCGCTTTATCCGGACATGCGCGAAGTGAAAGGACAGGCGCAGGCCAAGCGCGCGCTGGAGATCGCCGCCGCGGGCGGGCACAGCGTGCTGATGATGGGGCCGCCGGGCACCGGAAAATCCATGCTCGCGGCGCGCTTCCCCGGCATCCTGCCGCAAATGACCGAGGCCGAGGCGCTACAGAGCGCGGCACTGCAATCGCTGGATGGCAATTTCGATGTGGCGAAGTGGAAGGCGCGCCCATATCGCGCGCCGCACCACACCGCATCCGGCGTGGCGCTGGTCGGCGGCGGCAGCAATCCGCGCCCGGGCGAGATTTCCATGGCATTGCACGGCGTGCTGTTTCTCGACGAGTTGCCGGAATTCGACCGCAGCGTGCTGGAGGTATTGCGCGAACCGATGGAGTCGGGTCGCATCACCATTTCACGGGCCGCACGCCGGGCGGATTTTCCCGCGCAATTTCAATTGATCGCCGCGATGAATCCCTGCCCGTGTGGATATCTTGGTCACTACAACGGCAAATGCCGCTGTACGCCCGACCAGATTTCGCGCTACCGCAGCAAGATCTCCGGCCCCTTATTGGACCGTATCGACATCCAGATCGAGGTGCCCGCAGTGCCGCAGGATGACCTGGTCAACAAGGCGGATGGTGAAACCAGCGCCGACCTGCAAGCGCGCGTCGAGATTGCGCGCCAGCGCCAACTCGCACGCCAGGACAAGGCCAACGCGCAACTTTCAGTCACCGAGATTGATGCGTTGTGCACCCCCGACGAACAGGGTATCGCGTTGTTGCAACAAGCCATCAGCCGCCTCAACCTGTCGGCACGCGCCTATCATCGCGTGCTCAAGGTGGCGCGCACCATCGCAGACATGGAAGGAGAGAACACCGTCTCAGCCAGGCATATCGCCGAGGCAGTGCAGTATCGCAGGCTGAATCTCTGAGCCGCAAACATGACCGCATGGTAAAATTCGCGTTCATTTATCTGAGCAGGGCACCATGAGTCACGCGCCTCACCGTATCGAAAAACTCCTGCAACAGCGCATCCTGATTCTGGACGGCGCGATGGGCACCATGATCCAGCGTTACAGGCTGACCGAGGAACATTATCGCGGCACGCTGCTTTACGGCGAGTACAGCGGAGCACGCAGGACCTTTGCCGATCACCCGGTAGACGTCAAAGGCAACAACGACCTGCTGCTGCTGACCCAGCCGCACATCATCCGCGGCATCCACGCTGAATACCTGGCGGCGGGTGCGGACATCATCGAGACCTGCACGTTCAATTCCACCGCGGCATCGCTGGACGATTACGACATGGTGGCGCTGGCTTACGAGCTGAATTTTGCCGGGGCAAAACTGGCACGCGGCGTGTGCGATGAATTCGAGGCGAAGACACCCGGCAAACCGCGCTTCGTAGCCGGCATATTGGGCCCGACCACCAAGACCGCCTCGATCTCGCCGGACGTGAACGATCCGGGCTTCCGCAATATCAGCTTCGATGAACTGGTGAGCGGCTATACCGAGGCGATACGCGGCCTGCTGGACGGCGGCGCCGACATCCTGATGGTGGAAACCATATTCGACACGCTCAACGCCAAGGCCGCGCTGTTCGCGATCGATCAGTATTTCGAACAGCACCAGGTGCGCGTGCCCATCATGATCTCCGGGACCATCACCGACGCATCCGGGCGCACGCTGTCCGGCCAGACCACCGAAGCGTTCTGGAATTCGCTGAGCCATGCCAAACCGCTGTCCATCGGCCTGAATTGCGCATTGGGCGGCGATCTGATGCGCCCCTATCTGGAAGAATTGTCGCGGGTCGCCGGCGTATATGTCAGCGCACACCCCAATGCCGGCCTGCCCAACCCGTTGTCGGAAACGGGCTACGACGAGACCCCGGAATACACGGCCGGTGTGGTGAAAGAGTTCGGCGCCAGCGGCTTCATCAACATCGCTGGCGGTTGCTGCGGCACCACGCCCGCGCACATCAAGGCCATCGCCGAGGCCTTGCGCGATGTGCCGCCGCGCAAGATTCCCCACATCGAACCCAAGTGCCGCCTGTCGGGGCTGGAGCCGTTCAATATCGGCGACGACTCGCTGTTCGTCAATGTCGGCGAACGCACCAATGTCACCGGCTCCAAGATGTTCGCGCGGCTGATCCTCTCCGGCGATTACGCCCAGGCCCTCGATGTGGCGCGCAACCAGGTCGAAGGCGGGGCGCAGGTGGTGGACATCAACATGGACGAAGCGATGCTGGACTCGCAGGCGGCCATGGTGAAGTTTCTTAACCTGGTCGCCTCCGAACCGGACATCTCCAAAGTGCCGCTGATGATCGATTCGTCCAAATGGGATGTGATCGAGGCGGGCTTGAAGTGCGTGCAGGGCAAGGCCATCGTCAACTCGATTTCGCTGAAAGAGGGCGAGCAGAATTTTATTCACTATGCCACGCTGGTACGCCGCTACGGCGCGGCAGCGGTGGTGATGGCATTCGACGAACAGGGCCAGGCCGATACCTACCAGCGCAAGATCGACATCTGCCAGCGCAGCTATGACATCCTGGTGAACAAGGTCGGCTTCCCGCCGGAAGACATCATCTTCGACCCGAACATCTTCGCGATCGCGACCGGCATCGAGGAGCACAACAACTACGCGGTGGACTTCATCGAAGCGACCGCATGGATACGCAAACATCTGCCCTACGCAAAGATCAGCGGCGGTGTGTCCAACGTATCGTTCTCGTTCCGCGGCAACGATGCGGTGCGCGAGGCGATCCACACGGTATTCCTGTACCACGCCATCAAGGCGGGCATGAACATGGGTATCGTCAACGCCGGACAACTCGGCGTGTACGAGGAAATCCCCGGCGAACTGCGCGACGCGGTGGAAGACGTGGTGCTCAATCGCCAGCACCAGGGGCAAGCAGAAAGCCCCGGCGAAAAACTGGTCAGGATGGCCGAATCCGTCAAAGGCGGCGGCAAAGTTCAGGTCGAAGATCTGGAATGGCGCAACGGTACGGTGCAGGAGCGCCTGACGCATGCACTGGTGCGCGGCATCACCACGTTTATCGTGGAGGACACCGAAGAGGCGCGCCTGCAGGCCAAGTTCCCGGTCGAGGTGATCGAAGGCCCGCTGATGGTCGGCATGAACGTGGTCGGCGATCTGTTCGGCGCCGGCAAGATGTTTTTGCCGCAGGTGGTGAAGTCCGCGCGCGTGATGAAACAGGCGGTGGCGCATCTGGTGCCCTACATCGAAGCGGAAAAACTGCGCTCCGGCGACAACAAGCCCAAGGGCAGGATCGTGATGGCGACGGTCAAGGGCGACGTGCATGACATCGGCAAGAACATCGTCACCGTGGTGCTGCAGTGCAACAACTTCGAGGTGGTGAACATGGGCGTGATGGTGCCCTGCCAGCAGATCCTCGACACCGCGCGGGAGCATAACGCCGACATCATCGGGCTGTCGGGCCTGATCACCCCCTCGCTGGAAGAAATGGCGCATGTGGCGAAGGAGATGGAGCGGCAGGGTTTCAGGATACCGCTGCTGATCGGCGGCGCGACCACCTCGCGCGTGCACACTGCGGTGAAGATAGCTCCCAACTACAACAACGGTCCCACCGTGTATGTCGTCGATGCTTCGCGTGCCGTCGGCGTGTGCAGCAACCTGCTGAGCGGCACGTTGCGCGACGAATACGTTGCCGGCATCCAGGCTGACTATGCCGCGGCGCGCGAACAGCACGAAAGCAAAAAAACCAAGGCGGTATACGTCACGCTGGCGGAAGCGCGGGCGCATGGGCTGAAAACGGACTGGAAGTCTTACACCCCGCCCAAGCCGTGTCTGACAGGCGTGCACAGGTTCGAAGCTTATCCGCTGGACAAGATCGCCGAATACATCGACTGGTCGCCGTTCTTCCAGGCATGGGAACTTTCCGGGCGTTATCCGAAGATTTTGCAGGATGAAAAGGTGGGGGAGGAAGCGCGCAAGCTGTTCGCCGATGCCCAGGCCATGCTGAAGAAGATCATCAAGGAAAAATGGCTCACCGCGAACGCGGTGTTCGGCCTGTTCCCGGCGAATAGCGTGGCTACTGATGGATGGACGGGCGACGACATCGAGATCTACACCGACGAGTCGCGCAAAAAAGTGGCGATGACCTGGCACAACCTGCGCCAGCAAACCAAAAAACCGGCGGACATCCCGAACTACTGCCTGGCCGATTACATCGCGCCCAGGGAAAGCGGCGTGGCCGATTACATCGGCGCATTCGCCGTCACCGCCGGTATCGGCATAGACGCGCGCGTGGCTGAATTTGAAAAACAGAATGACGACTACAGCGCCATCCTGCTCAAGGCACTGGCCGACCGCCTCGCCGAAGGTTTTGCCGAACTGCTGCACGCCCGCGTGCGCCGCGAATTCTGGGGCTATGCGGCGGATGAAACCCTGGACAATGACGCGCTGATCGCGGAGAAATATCGCGGCATCCGCCCCGCACCCGGCTATCCGGCCTGTCCGGAGCACAGCGAGAAGGGTCCGTTGTTCGAACTGCTGCAGGCGCCGCTGAACGCGGGCATCACAATCACCGAAAGCTTTGCTATGCTGCCTACCGCAGCGGTGAGCGGATTCTACTTCTCGCATCCGCAAGCGAAGTATTTTGCCACCGGCAAGATAGACAGGGATCAGGCAGCAGATTACGCAAAACGCAAAGATTGGTCGCTGGAAGTGGCCGAACGCTGGCTGGCGCCGGTACTTGGATATTAACTTATGCGAGGCAGACATGATTAAACTCACTACAAATATTTCGCTGGCCCTGTTGCTGGCTGTCGGCATTTTTTCAACCACCGCGTGCTCTAAGCAGGACGCACCAAAAACGGAGACTGGCAACATGACTGAACTGATCAAGACCGATGTAAAACTGGGCAAGGGCGATCTGGCAACCCCCGGCAAGAACGTGTCGGTGCATTACACCGGCTGGCTGTACGATGCTGCCGCACCGGATCATCACGGCAAGAAATTCGACAGCTCGCGGGACCGCAACGAGCCTTTCGAGTTCACCCTTGGCGCAGGCCAGGTCATCCTGGGTTGGGATCAGGGCGTGGCCGGCATGCAGGTCGGCGGCGAACGCACACTGATCATTCCGCCGAACATGGGATATGGCGCACGCGGCGCAGGCGGGGTCATTCCGCCGAACGCGACGCTGGTGTTCGATGTGGAGTTGCTCGGCGTTCATTAACAAAAAATTACAACGTATTTCGGCCCGTCATGCTATTAAGTCGATGAACCTGATCTCGCAACCGTTGCTGGTTACTGCACTGATGCTTGCGGTTTCCAACCTTTTCATGACGTTCGCCTGGTATGGACACCTGAAGAATCTGGCTGCCTCGCCCTGGTATGTGGCGGCGCTGGTCAGCTGGGGCATCGCGCTGTTCGAGTACATGTTTCAGGTCCCGGCGAACCGCATCGGCTACACCGTGCTCAGCCTGGGGCAACTGAAGATATTGCAGGAGGTCATCACGTTGTCGGTATTCGTGCCGTTTGCGGTGTTGTACATGAACCAGCCGCTGAAACTGGATTACCTGTATGCGGCGCTGTGCCTGATGGGCGCGGTATATTTTATATTTCGCAGTGCCTAGCAGGCATTTCGCTTTTAGCCAAAGGAAAATTTATGCAATGTCCGTACTGTGCCTCAGAACTTGAACCAAATGCCGTCGAATGCAAAAACTGCGGTGCTTTCCAGGTTACCCGGCGCACCACCGTCGGTGTATTCGTCGGCTGGGCGGGCATGGTGGTGGCTCTGATCTGGGGCATGTTGTGGGTTCCTGTGACGTTCCTGCCCTTCCTTGGCTATAACATGGGAGATTACCCCTGGATAACGCTGATCATCGGCACCGTCGTCGCCGCTGCATTGTTGTGGTATTCCAAATCGACCCTGCATTCCAAATGGATACGCGCGCAAGACTGAACATCGATGAGCACGAATAAAGCCCCGGCGATACATATCCTGGGAATATGCGGCACCTTCATGGGCGGCATCGCGGCGCTAGCCAAACAAGCCGGTTACCGGGTCACCGGCTGTGATGCCAACGTGTATCCGCCGATGAGCACACAACTGGAAGCGCAGGGCATCGAGTTGATCGAGGGCTTTGGCGTTGAACAGCTGGCTCTCGACCCGGATGTGTTCGTGATCGGCAATGTGGTATCCCGCGGCAATCCGCTGGTGGAAGAAATCCTCAATCGCAACCTGCCCTACGTCTCCGGTCCGCAATGGCTGGCAGATACCTTGCTGAAGGACAAGTGGGTTTTAGGTGTTGCGGGCACCCACGGCAAGACCACCACCAGCGCAATGCTGGCCTGGATACTCGAATACGCGGGACTCAATCCCGGCTTTCTGATCGGCGGGGTACCGCAGAATTTCGGTGTTTCCGCACGACTCACCGAATCGCCATTCTTCGTCATCGAAGCGGATGAATACGACACCGCATTTTTCGACAAACGCTCCAAATTCGTGCACTACCGCCCGCGCACCGCGATACTCAACAATCTCGAATTCGACCATGCCGACATCTTTGCCGATCTCGCCGCGATAGAAACACAGTTCCATCATCTGGTGCGCGCTGTTCCCGGCAACGGGCTGATCGTCAGCAATGGCCGCGAGTCCTCGCTGGATCGCGTGTTGCAGCGCGGCTGCTGGACCCCGGTGGAACGCTTCGGCACGGATGATGGCTGGCAGATCGGCGACAACAATCTGGTGACACTGCATGGCAAACCGCAGGGCACGCTTAACTGGGAGTTGCTCGGCGAACACAATCGCCAGAACGCGCTCGCCGCACTCGCCGCCGCGCGTCACGCCGGCGTGTCCGTCGTGCAGGGACTGGCTGCTCTGGTCGAGTTCAGGAACGTGAAACGGCGCATGGAGGTGCGCGGCGTGGTAAACGGCATTACCGTTTATGACGACTTCGCCCACCATCCCACCGCGATAGACACCACCGTCGCCGGCCTGCGCCGCAAGGTTGGTAGCGCGCGCATACTGGCCGTGCTGGAGCCGCGCTCCAACACGATGAAACTCGGTGTAATGAAAGAAGCGCTGCCCGGCAGCCTGAAGGACGCCGACCTGGTGTTCTGCTACGCCGGCAACCTCGGCTGGGATGCGCATGGCGCGCTGGCCGCGCTGGGCAGCAAGGCGGTCGTCGAGGAAGATCTAGGTGCGTTGATTGCGAAGATCACCGCCGCAGCGCGGCCCGGTGACCACATCCTGGTGATGAGCAACGGCGGCTTCGGCGGAATACACGAGAAATTGCTGGAACGATTGCACAACTGACTTTGTAGGAGCGGGCCATGCCCGCGATAGTGCTGGTTCGCGGGCATGGCCCGCTCCTACACTTCCGGATTGTCCAAACCCAGTTCCTGAATCTTGCGTGTCAGGGTATTGCGACCGATTCCAAGCAGGGTGGCCGCTTCGATGCGTCGTCCGTTGGTGTGATGCAAGGCTTGCAAAATCAGCGTGCGTTCAAATTGCGCGGTAAGGCTATCCATGATGCGCTCGTCACCGCGTTGCAAGGCGAGCGCGGCTTGCTGTGCCAGAACCGTGCTCCAATCGCCACCGCTTGTTTCGCTCGCGGCTGACTGGCCGCGCCATTCCGGTGGCAGGTCGGCGATCTCGACTATCTGCGATGGCGTCATCACGGTCAGCCAGTGACAAAGATTTTCCAGCTGCCGCACGTTGCCGGGAAAATCCTGCAAGCTTAGATGCTGCAATGTGGCGTCGCTGAATTGTTTCTGATCAACCGCCAAATCGCGTGCACTCTTTTTCAGAAAGTACTTTGCCAGCAGAGGGATATCCTCGCGCCGTTCGCGCAATGGCGGCAGGCGCAACCGTATCACATTCAAGCGATGGAACAAATCCTCGCGGAACAAGCCCTGCTTGACGCGTTCATCAAGATTCTGGTGGGTGGCGGTAATAATGCGCACGCTGGCTTTGATCGGCTGATGTCCGCCAACACGATAAAAGTTTCCGTCCGACAACACGCGCAGCAGGCGTGTTTGCAGATCGGCGGGCATATCGCCGATTTCATCAAGGAACAACGTGCCGCCTTCTGCCTGCTCGAAGCGCCCGCGCCGGGTCGTTGCCGCGCCGGTAAACGCGCCGCGCTCATGGCCGAACAGTTCCGACTCAAGCAGGTCCTTGGGGATCGCAGCGGTATTGATCGCGATAAAGGGCTTGTCGGCTCGCGGGCTGTGGCGGTGCAAAGCTCTTGCAACCAGTTCTTTGCCGGTACCCGATTCACCATTGATCAGTACGGTGGCGTGGGACTGCGACAATCTGCCAATGGCGCGAAAAACTTCCTGCATCGCAGGTGCCTGACCGAGGATGTCGGCCGCCACATGAACGTCCTCGGTTTCGCCTGTTTTGCGTTTACTTTGTTCCAGCGCGCGCTGAATCAACTCAACCGCGTGGTTGATATCGAATGGTTTGGGCAGGTATTCAAAAGCGCCGCCCTGAAAAGCCGAAACAGCGCTTTCCAGATCGGAATAGGCGGTCATGATGATGACCGGAATCAGCGGATGGCGCTGGTGCAGCATCTGCAGGAAATCCAGGCCCGAACTGCCGGGCATGCGAATATCACTGACAACAACCTGTGGTACGTCATTGCTCAATGCAAGCAGCGCATCATCCGCCGAAGCAAAACTTTTGAACTCGATATCCTCGCGTGCCAGTGATTTTTCCAGTACCCAGCGTATCGAGCGGTCATCGTCAATAATCCAGACAGGTTTCATATTTGTCGCCTAAATATTCAAGTGATGGGAAGCAATACTGTGAAGCAGGTACGCCCGGGCTCGCTGTCAAATTCTATGATACCGTGATGCTGGCTGACGAAGTCCTGCGCGATGGTCAATCCCAACCCGTGTCCGTCGGCACGCCCGGATACCAGAGGATAAAAAATCTTGTCCTGCAATTCCGGCGGGATGCCGGGTCCGTTGTCAATGATCTCCACCCTCACCGCCTGGCGGTGAAGGCGTTTGATCAACGTCGCCTGGTGCGCAATGCGGGTGCGCAAAATGATCACCCCGTTGCCTTTCATGGCCTGCGCAGCGTTGCGCACGATGTTGAGCATGACTTGTATCAACTGCTCTTTATCGCCAACCAGCGCGGGCAGGCTGATATCGTAGTCGCGTTTTATCTTCAAGCCCTCCGGCATTTCCGCCAGTACCACACTACGGACGCGCTCCAGCACTTCGTGGATATTAAGCGCGCTATAGTGGGAGGCATTTTGCGGGGCAAGCAGTTTCTCCATCAGCATACGCAAACGGTCCGCCTCTTGCACGATAACCTGGGTGTATTCGCGCAGGGCCGGCTTTTCCAGTTCCTGTTCGAGCAATTGCGCAGCGCCGCGTATACCGCCGAGCGGGTTCTTGATTTCATGCGCAAGATTGCGCAGCAACAGGCGGTTGGCTTGCGTCTGATCGAGCATCTGTTCTTCGCGAGCGAGTTTGAGCGGCCTGTCCATGGGATGAAATTCGAGCAACAAATATCTTCTGGAAAATTGCAGCGGAGTTGCCGCACAACGCAAATGCAATTTGACGTTCACATGCGTTCCCAGCGTCAAATCATGCTCAATAAAACTGGCATTGTTTTGTACCGCCTGCTGCATGGCACTTGCCAGTTGTTCGGTATGCGTGAACACCTGCTGCAGCGGAAGGCCATGCATATTTTTTTCACTTATATCGAACAGGTGCTCCGCGGCCGGGTTGATATAAGCGATACGCGACTCTTCATCCAGCAGGATGACCGCGGTCGCAAGATATTCAAGTGTAAGGTACGGAAATTCAGACATACTGGTTACACAGCAGAAAGCATGCCAGATGCGGCATTGATCACTTTTGAAATAATGCCGAACAATTCATGGGCTCTTTTCACGGGTGTGTTGATTCTGGCCTGTTCGGTTGTGATCAGGCCCAGGCCCGACTGGCGAATGATCTAATCACCCTTTAATTTTGCAAGTTCGGTGTTGAGTGCGTCCACATTCTGCTGGTGCAGATCAACCTGGTCTTTCAGCTGCTTGATCTTTGCATCAAATTTCGCGACATTGCGATAGGTTCGCCCATCCTGCCCCTTGAAGACCTCCGGATTTGCCTCGCCGTCGCTCAGATTCTGCTGGGCAACCTCAAGCAGCTTCTGTTCCGCGTTCAACTCATCCTGCAGAATCTTGCGGCGGGTATCGTCCCGTCCCCTTTGCGTTGCACTATCCACCCTCGGAAAATTCTCCCGGGATTGCACGTTAGCGGGCGGCAACATGGTCGGCAGGGGCTCCAGAATGATTTTCTTGCCCCCCTTGAGGGGCGTGCTGGAATAGGTAACATGCCCATCCTCATCTACCGACTTGTATATATCGGCATGCGCCAGTATCGGGCAAAGGCACAATATGGAAAACAGGTATCCACCCAGCTTCATGTTCGTATCCCGGAAAAATAACGCGTCAAGTATAGGACAAGCATCGGACACAAACAAACATTTGCGGTTCAAAACAAAACGGGGCTTTCGCCCCGTTTTGTTTTGCAACATTATGTAACAGCCTGCTTGCCGCTCATCTACTAGATACTGTAATACATATCGAACTCAATAGGGTGCGTAGTCATACGCAGACGAGTCACCTCATCCATCTTCAATGCGATATAGGCATCGATGAAGTCGTTGGAGAATACACCACCGCGGGTCAGGAACTCACGATCCATGTCCAGATGGGCCAAGGCTTCATCCAGCGAACTGCACACGGTCGGGATCTTTGCATCTTCTTCAGGGGGCAAATCATACAGGTTCTTGTCAGCCGGATCGCCGGGGTGGATCTTGTTCTGAATGCCGTCCAGACCCGCCATCATCAAGGCGGTAAAGCAGAGGTACGGGTTCGCGGTAGGATCAGGGAAACGCGTTTCGATACGGCGCGCCTTTTCATTGGGCACGTGCGGAATCCGGATCGAAGCAGAACGGTTTTTTGCGGAGTATGCCAATTTAGTAGGCGCCTCATAGTGCGGAACCAGACGCTTGTAGGAGTTTGTGCCGGGGTTGGTGATCGCATTCAATGCTTTGGCGTGCTTGATGATGCCGCCGATGTAATAAAGTGCGAGCTCCGACAATCCTGCATAACCATTGCCTGCGAACAGGTTCTTGCCGTCCTTCCATATCGACTGGTGCACGTGCATACCTGAACCGTTGTCGCCCACGATGGGCTTGGGCATGAAGGTCGCAGTCTTGCCGTACTGATGCGCCACATTGTGCACCACATATTTCAGAACCTGGGTCTGGTCGGCGCGGCGCACCAGCGTGTTGAACTTGGTGCCAATCTCGCATTGACCGGCGGTCGCCACCTCGTGGTGGTGCACCTCGACTTCGATGCCGATCTCTTCCAGGGCCATACACATCGCGGCACGAATGTCATTCAGACTGTCGACTGGCGGAACCGGAAAGTAGCCGCCCTTGACGGTTGGACGGTGGCCAGTGTTTCCGCTATCAAATTTTTCCGCGGAAGACCATGCGGCCTCTTCGGAATTGACCTTGACGAAACAGCCAGACATATCGATCTGCCAGTTCACCGAGTCAAAAATGAAAAATTCCGGCTCCGGACCAAAGTAAGCGGTGTCGCCTATCCCGGTGGATTTCAAATAGGCCTCGGCACGCTTGGCAATCGAACGTGGATCCCTGTCATAGCCCTTGCCATCGGTCGGCTCCACCACGTCACAGGTGATCACCAAGGTGTTTTCATCCATGAACGGATCGAGGTAGGCGGTTGCAGGATCCGGCATCAACAACATGTCTGAAGCCTGAATACCTTTCCAGCCGGAGATGGAAGAGCCATCGAATGCATGGCCGTCCTCAAACTTGTCCATACCTACATACTTTGCGGGCACACCCACATGCTGCTCTTTTCCGCGTGTATCGGTAAAGCGGAAATCCACGAACTTGATCTCGTGGTCCTTGATCATCTTTAACACATCAGCTGCCGACATCGACATATCTATCTCCCTAAACATCAAATTAAGCGGTTAACCAAAAAACCCAATATTTCTGATGCAGAAAGCGTGCCAACCCTGTCCGCATCTCAGAACGTCATTGTGCCATAAGCCGCATATGCAAAACATCTATAATTTGCATCCAAAGTGGTGCACGGCATGAGCGTCATGCACTAATTATGTGCGTGGCTGCGATGGACATGTATTGCACGAAAAAACGGATCCTCACTCACCAGTTCATCACAACGCGCCTGCAAAGCATCGGCTCCCTCGGGCGACTGCCGATTAACCAGATATATCTCGGCATCGACCTTGCCATCGAGATAATGAAAAACCACCCGATTGTTTGCCAAAGCCGCGATGCCCAAGCGTTCCGCCAGATGTTCCAGCAGGCCGGGGCGGCTGGGCAGATTTGCGTTCGGCTTCGCTTGCATATCGTCTTCTGGATCGATATGCACCATCACATCCATCACGTGATGATTCTTGAGTACCGCGTGCCGCGCCGATTCAGCAATGTAATGTCCCTCTGAAACGCTGATCTTCGAATCGACCATGATATGCGCATCGACCAATGCATTGTCCGCCATCTTGCGTGTCCGCAGCTCGTGCAAACCGAGCACACCGTGAACATTAAGCAGGGTTTGGCGGATCGCTTCGACCTCCTCAGCATCCAGTCCGGTATCGATAAGCTCAGCCATTGCTTCCAGCGCCAGCTTGCCTCCCATGTGCGCGATCATCACACCCACCACCGCCGCAGCCACCAGATCAAGAAAGGTATAACCCAGCAGATTGCCGGCCACCCCGACGATAACCACCAGCGATGATGCCGCATCCGAGCGCGCATGCCATGCGTTGGCTACCAGCATCTGCGAGCGCACCCGCTTGGCCACTGCCAGCATGTAGCGAAACAATCCTTCCTTGGCGACCAGGGCAAGAACCGCGATGGCAAGCGCCAGCGGATTGACTGCCCGCAACGCCTCCGGATGCTGCAGGCGCATGGCAGCCGCCACCAGCAATACCACGCCGAGCGTTGCGAGAAATGTCCCGAGAATAAGCGTTGCCGCGGTTTCTATCCGCGCATGACCGTAAGGGTGTTCTGCATCTGCATGCCGGTTGCCGTGCCGATTGGCAAACAGCACCAGGACATCCGAAAGCAGATCCGACAATGAGTGCAGGCCATCCGCCATCAAGGCTTGCGAGTGCGCAAAAAAACCGCCCACCATCTGCAAGGAGGTCAACAGCACATTGATGGCTATACTGACCCAGGTGCTTTTTTGCGCGGCGGCAAACCGTTCCGGGTGTACCGGTTCAAAAGCCCCGATTTGGCTGTCGGATTGATGCGGATCGGTGTGATTTTTCATGTCGCTCATGCAGGTATGCTTCTATAATGCACAGCATATCATTTCTACCAACCAAGTCATATTTGCTTCGGCAGAAAGAATCATGATGGGGAAAATAACCGCCATTCTGCAAGCCGCGCAGCAACGTGCCAAAGAATTGAACCTTCCCTATGAAGGCGCGCTTTTTCCGGATGAGGCCTACCAAATACAGCAGTCCGCACCAGGCGCAAGATTGGTGGATGTGCGTAGTCGCGCTGAACTGGATTGGGTCGGAAAGATACCGGATGCCACATTGATTGAATGGGCGAGCTATCCGGGGATGAACCGCAACCCGCATTTCATCGCCCAACTGGAACAGCAAGTCGACAAGGAAGCCCTGGTGATATTCATTTGCCGCAGCGGGGTGCGCTCGCACCACGCCGCGATCGCCGCAACCCTGGCCGGCTACCGCGACTGCTACAACATGCTGGAAGGTTTCGAAGGCGAGATGGACGCCGGCAAGCACCGCAATACGATCGGCGGTTGGAAGGCGGCGGGACTGCCCTGGGAGCAAAGTTAGGCGAACAGAGCCAGGATTTTTAAACAGTCAGTTTTTGGTAATTGATGATCAGCGGCGCGTGATCCGAAAACCGTTGCGCCTTGTAAATGCTTGCCGACTCGGCCCGCGCGGCGATACCCGGCGTGGCAATCTGGTAATCGATGCGCCAACCGACATTCCTGGCCCACGCCTGGCCACGATTTGACCACCAGGTATAAGCTTCCAGTTCCGGATGAACACGGCGGAACACGTCGGCAAAGCCGACCTGGTCGAACAGCTCGGTCAGCCAGGCGCGCTCCTCGGGCAGGAACCCTGAGTTCTTTTTATTCCCGCGCCAGTTCTTCAGATCGATTTCCCGGTGGGCGATATTCCAGTCTCCGCAGATCACCACCTCGCGCCCGCTGGCACGCAACTCGCGGAGGTGTGGCATGAAGGCCGCCATGAACTTGAACTTGACCGCCTGCCGTTCCTCGCCGCTGGAGCCCGATGGCAGGTATACCGACACCACGCTGAAACCGGCAAAATCCGCGCAAATATACCGCCCCTCGGCATCGAACTCGGCGATACCCAGACCCTGGGCGACCCGCTGCGGCTGTTCGCGGCAATAGATGCCGACACCGCTGTAACCCTTTTTTTCCGCATAATGGAAGTAGCCGTGAAAGCCATGTGGCGCGAGCATCTGGGCGGTCATGTCCGGGGCCTGCGCCTTGAGTTCCTGCAGGCAGACGATGTCGGCATCCTGCTGGGCGAGCCACTCGTAAAAGCCTTTGCCGGCGGCGGAACGAATGCCGTTCAAGTTCACTGAAATAATGCGCATGAAAATTCTCTGTAGTTATCGTGCGTGACATTATAATGTGCATCACTGGTCCAATCCGTTGCATTCAACATGCCCAATTTCAGACAAGACTTCATCCGCTTTGCCGTACACAAAAACGTGCTGTGCTTTGGCGAGTTTCAAACCAAAGCGGGTCGTTTGTCACCATATTTTTTCAATGCCGGATTGTTCAATGACGGTGACTCGTTAAGAGGCCTGTCACAGTTTTATGCGCAGGCAATCCAGGCTTCCGGAGTCCCCTTCGACATGCTGTTCGGCCCTGCCTACAAAGGCATCCCGCTGGCTGCGGGAACCGCAATTGCCCTGGCTGAGCAGGGGAGTAACGTGCCGTTTTGCTACAATCGCAAAGAAGCCAAGGACCACGGCGAAGGCGGCACGACGGTGGGCGCCAAGCTGCAGGGACGGGTGCTGATCCTCGATGACGTGATCTCTGCCGGCACGTCGGTGCGCGAATCCATAGCACTGATCCGTGCCGCCGGAGCGCAACCGTGCGGCGTGGTGATCGCACTGGATCGTATGGAACGGGGCCAGGGCGAACTTTCTGCCGTGCAGGAAGTGCGACGCAACTATGATATTCCGGTAATATCCATCGCCACACTGGATGATTTGCTCGGCTATTTACGTGCCGAGGGTGGAATGGAGCACAATCTTGCCGCCGTTCAATCTTATCGAGATCGTTATGGAGTAACACATGGCCAAGCTTAAATTGTTCGCTGCACTTGTCGCCGGACTCGCCCTCAGTTTCCCTGCCATGGCAACGCTGTACAAATGGGTGGACAACAACGGCACGACACACTACGGCGAAACCATTCCTCCCGAATACGCCGACAAGGACCACGAAGTGTTAAACAAGGAAGGACGCGTGATAAGAAGTGAAGAGGTGATGACCCCCGAGAGGCGTCGCGCCAAGGATCTACAAGACGCGAAAAAGCGCGAACAAGCCGAGGCGGCACTTGAACAGGAACGCCATGACAGGACCCTGATAAACATTTATAACAGCGTGGGCGAAATCGATCTGGCACGCATCCGCAACGTGCAGCAGATTGACGCCCGCATCAATGCCATCAACGCCTCCATCAAGGCAGCGAACGACAACCTGCTTTCCCTGCAAACGGAAGCGGACAACCTTGCCAAGACCAACAGAAAAATCCCTGCCTCCCTGCAACAGGATTTGCAGGATGCCCAGGATCGTTTGACCAAATTGCAGCAGGATGTGGCAGTTCCCATGGCGGAAAAAACGGCATTGGAAGCACGCTTCGCTGCCGACAAAGCGCGCTACATTGAATTGACCGGAAAAAAATAGGCCGCGGATGCTGCCTTGACGGACCTTTAAAAAATATTTCCTACAGCGTTTCGAAACGGCCCGCCGTTGTGTCATAACCCAGCAATTCTCCGCGCTCGATATCAAAATACCAGCCGTGCAATGCGAGGCTGCCCTGTTTGACACGCTCGCGTATCCAGGAAAAAGTCATCAGGTTTTTCAGGGACACCAGAATCGCCTGTTGTTCGCAGGCACGGTGGCGCTCCTCGCTGCTGGCCCCGGCATGCTCCTTCTCGATCTGCTCGCGTGCTGCATCGGCTATGGTCATCCATTCGGAGATGAAGGTATCTTCCTTGGCCACACCGCCCTCCAGCAGTGCGTGGATTCCGCCGCAGTGCGCATGCCCCAGCACGATGATGTGCTGCACCGCCAAATTACGCACGCCAAATTCAAGTGCTGCGCTGGTGCCGTGATAATGACCCTGGTTTTCCGCGGGCGGAACCAGATTGGCGACGTTGCGGATGACAAAAAGATCGCCCGGAGCGCAATCGAGTATCAGCGCCGGATCGACACGCGAATCGCAACAGCCCACTACCAGCGTTGAGGGTGTCTGGCCAAACTGCACGAGGTCGTGGAACCGCGCGTCTTCATCCGCGAACGAGTGTGCGCGGAAGCGCTTGAATCCCTCGATGAGTTTTTCCGGCGAACTCATGCGCCTGTCAGTCTGACCAGGACCTCGCGATACTTGTCAGCGGTTTTCTTAAGGACCTCCTCGGGGATGTCCGGCGCGGGCGCCTGTTTGTTCCACCCCGAAGATTCGAGCCAGTCGCGCACGAACTGCTTGTCGAAACTGGGCGGATTGCTGCCCACACGGTATTCATCGGCGGGCCAGAAACGCGAAGAATCCGGTGTCAGTGCCTCATCGATCAGGTACATTTTACCGGCCTCGTCCACGCCGAACTCAAACTTGGTATCGGCGATGATGATGCCTTTGGTCGAGGCATAATTCGCCGCCTCGACATAAAGCGCCAGCGTCGCGTCGCGCACCTCGCTGGCGCGCGCCTCGCCGAGCAATTCGACCGTCTGCGCAAACGAAATGTTTTCGTCGTGATCGCCCACTGCCGCTTTGGTAGACGGCGTGAACAGGGGTTCGGGCAACTTTTCCGCTTCGCGCAGCCCGGCAGGCAGGGCAATGCCGCAAACCTTTCCGGTCTTCTGGTAATCCTTCCAGCCTGAACCGACCAGGTAGCCGCGCACGATCGCCTCGATCGGCAACGGCTTGAGTTTTTTCGCCACGAAGGCGCGTCCGTGCACCTGCGCGCGGTCTGCGTCGGTCTTGACCACCGACTCCGGATCGATGCCGGTCAGATGATTCGGGATGACGTGTTGCAGTTTGTTCAGCCAGAAATTCGACATCGCGGTGAGCACTTCGCCCTTGCCCGGAATCGGGTTGGGCAAAATCACATCGAACGCGGACAGGCGATCCGTTTGCACCACCAGCAGCTTGTCGTCCCCCACCGCATAAATGTCGCGCACCTTGCCGCGATGCAAAAACGGCAAACTGCCGATATCAGATTGTTGTAGCGGTAAACTCATATTTTCGCTCCGGTTATGCTCGTGATTTCCTTCTGCAGACTCGCGGCAGTTTGCGGCACAGTCAGAACTTTTACCTGCTTGCCGCCGGCGTCGAACAACACCAGTGTTATCGGCGCGGCACTGTTGGCGGCGATGAATGCGCGGCCTTCCGGCGTGTCGTAATCGGTCAGCAGAAACTCCACCCGCCCGGCAAACTGGCCTCGTATGCCGTCCAGCAGATTCATCAAACCCATGCTTTCCACGGCATTCTTATCGCGCACCAGCACCACGGCGGGCTTGCCCTTGCCGATGCGCGACAGGTCATCGCTGAAGCCGCGCGGCAAATTCATCGCCACGGTTGCAAGCAGCAATATCAGCATGCCGAACACGACCCACTTGATCTTTCGTGCGCCCCCTGAAGACTGCGCTTCGACTTCGCTCATTTCCTCTCCCCCGGTGCCGCCGCTACAGCGCCGGCAAAGCGGTCGCTTTTATTTTTTCCGCCTGCTGTTTGCGGAATGCCTGCAGCCGCTGCGCGAGGCCTGCATCGTTAAGCGACAACATCGCAACCGCGAATAATCCCGCATTGGCGGCACCCGCTTCGCCGATGGCAAAGGTTGCCACCGGGATACCCTTGGGCATCTGCACGGTGGACAACAGCGAATCCATGCCCTGCAGATATTTCGACGGCATCGGCACGCCCAGCACCGGCAGCGTGGTCTTGCCGGCGACCACACCGGCCAGATGCGCCGCGGCGCCCGCGCCGGCGATGAAGCAGCGCACGCCCCGGTCTGTCATGTCCTTGATGTATTCGAACAACAGATCGGGTGAACGATGCGCGGAAATTACCCGCGCATCGTAGGCGACGCCGAAATCCTTCAGCTGCTGTGCGGCCTGCTGCATCACCTCCCAATCGTTGGCGCTGCCCATCACGATTGCTACCATGGGGCTGTTCTTGGATGTATTCAAGCTTACGCTTCCTTGTGATAACCAGCGATGCGCTCGACTTCGTTCTTCGAGCCGAGGATCACCGGCACGCGCTGGTGCAGGCCGGAAGGCTTGATGCCCATGATGCGCTCGTAGCCGGTGGAAGACACGCCGCCCGCCTGTTCGACGATGAACGACATCGGATTGGCTTCATACAACAACCGCAGCTTGCCGGCCTTGCTCGGATCCTTGGTGTCCTTGGGGTACATGAACACACCGCCGCGCACCAGGATGCGATGCACCTCGGCCACCATCGAGGCCACCCAGCGCATGTTGAAATTGATGCCGCGCGGTCCGGTCTTGCCCGCCACGCATTCATCGACATAACGCTGCACCGGCTTTTCCCAGTGGCGCTCGTTCGATGCATTGATCGCGAATTCCAGCGTGTCTGCCGGAATCTTCATGTTCGGATGGGTCAGCATGAATTCGCCGATGTCGTTGTCCAGCGTGAAGCCGTTCACGCCATGACCCGAGGTGATCACCAGCATGGTTGCAGGGCCATACAACGCATAACCGGCAAATACTTGCGTGGTTCCCGGCTGCAGAAAATCTGTGGCAGTCGGATTTTCTACGCCTTTTGGAGCACGCAGGATCGAGAATATCGTCCCGACCGAAATGTTCACGTCGATATTGGAAGACCCGTCCAGCGGATCGAACACCAGCAGGTATTTGCCCTTGGGATATTGTGCCGGTATCGGATAGACATCGTCCATCTCTTCGGAAGCCATCGCGGCCAGATGGCCGCCCCATTCGGTGGATTTGATGAACACTTCGTTGGTGATAATGTCCAGCTTCTTCTGCGTCTCGCCCTGCACGTTCTCGCTGCCCGCGCTGCCCAACACACCGATCAGCGCCCCTTTGTTGACATCGTGCGCGATCTGTTTGCAGGCGATGATGATATCGCTGACCAGCCCGGTGAAATCACCGGTTGCGCCCGGGATGGCGCGTTGTTCCTCGATGATGAATTGAACCAGACTCTTGCTCATGCATGCTCTCCAGATATTTATAAATTTTCAGCCGGCGAATTTTACCGTTTTTCAGCCTTGCCCTCCACAGCTATTTAATAGCATATATGCAACGGGCAACACAGAAACCTGCGGAAGTGGTTATCTAAATTTTGGGTAAGCAAGTTGAAAGCAGCAAAAAAATTTGCCGTTCATCCGGATTCTTGCACCTATGGTCAGACACTTATGGATTAATTGAAATTATGGTCTTACTATCCGCATCAATCCGTGAATGGGAATAAATCATGAAATTTGCAAATGGCTTTACACTGATCGAACTGATGATAGTGATCACCATTATCGGGATTTTGGCCGCTATTGCCCTGCCCATGTATGGTGATTATGTAACGCGCGGCAAGGTACCTGAAGCCATCTCCGGATTGGCCAATAAGCGCATTCAACTGGAGCAATATTGGCAGGACAACCACACCTATGTGGGGTCTGATACCTCGGGGGCAACCCCATGCAAGACAGATACCACCACGAGCAAGTATTTTACTTTTTCTTGCCAGGGTATTGCCGCAAATACCTACACAATTCTGGCGACCGGAGGAAACGGAACCGATCAAAGCATGGCCGGATTTACCTATACATTGGATCAGGACAATACCAAAGGCACGGCAATCAGCATCCCGGCCGGCTCCCATGTCAATAGTGCATGGAACGTAGTCAAAAACAATTGCTGGGTAACCCGCTCGGGGGGGGGATGTTAATTGTTCGTCAGTTCATTGTGGGCAGCGCCCTGAGCGGGTGCTGCAGAACCGGATTGCGCGCACAAACAAATCCTTTTTGCTCGCACCCTCTATTGGAGGGGCATGCAAATTTTCACCACAATAATTTCAACCGGAACCGGAAGAACAAAGAACAGAATCGTGGGATGACACTGATTGAACTCGTGATTACGGTCAGCATAGTCCTCCTCCTTGCCATAGCCTCCATTCCCAGTTACCGCAACTGGATTCAAAACGCCCAGATCCGTTCGGCCTCCGATTCCATCACTAACGGCCTGCAGTTAACCCGTGCAACAGCCGTGCGCATCAACGGTCAAGCCAGCTTTAACTTGTGTGGAGCTGATTCCACCTGGAGTGCATTGGCCGCCTCGGCAGTTGCCTCGACAACTTCCTGCGGCGCCATCGTTGCTGGTTGGAGCACGGTCCAAAACCACTCCGGAAGTGAAGGCGGCGGTGGCGCACAAGTCTCATCACCTCAGGCTTCTATAGTCTTTAACAGTTTGGGTCAGGTCACCCCCAATCCCGGGGCGTCGATCAGCATCAGTGTTACCAATCCATTGTCAGGTCTGTGCGCACCTGCAGGAAAATTGCATTGTTTGCAGGTTGTAGTCTCTCCTGGAGGACAAATTCGCGCATGCGATCCTGCCCTTCATCTTCCTGATCCTCAAGGATGCTAATTTCAGGAATGATGAACATGTGCCTTTTTAATAAATCGTCCACCTCAAAGTTCCGCCAAAACAGACCGGCTTCGCCATCTGTATTGAAAGGAGGACTGAAAGAAGGCCAACAAGGGGTTGTCCTTCTTGAAGCTTTGATCGCCATTCTTATCTTTTCCATCGGCATTTTGGGCATTGTCGGATTGCAGGCAACCGCCATTAAAAACTCCGGCGACGCCAAATTTCGTGCCGATGCGAGTCAACTCTCCAGCGAATTGTTTGCAAGGATGTGGTCCAGCGACCGCACCTCGGCGACGCTGGTGGCGAATTATAGCGGGTCTGCCGGTTCCGGAGGAGCGGGTTACCAGGCATGGGCGGCCGATGTATCGGGCGCGCTTCCCGGCAGTATTCCTCCGGTCGTCACCGTGACCACAGACACGTTGACCGTGATCCCCAGCACATTGGTGAAAGTGAAGATTTCCTGGCAGGCTCCCAACGACAAAACTACTCACCTGCTACTCGCTGAGGCGAGAATTTCCAATTAATTTCCATTACGCAATCGAAGATCATGATGACTAACAGACCTTCCCTTCAACATGCAAAGCCGCAATCCGGCTTTACCCTGATCGAGATCATGGTGGGAATGGTGATTGCCCTGATTGGTGTGGTCGTTATGATGAACGTCTATTCCAATTTTGAGAATCAAAAGCGCACCACGACAGGAGCGGGCGATGCACAGAACAATGGCGCAGTGGCTTTGTTCATGATTCAGCGCGACATTGAACAGGCGGGCTATGGAATCACCACCCCGGCGTTGATGGGGTGCTCGCTTGACCTGCGCACCGGAGTGACTCTGCCCCTGCTCGCCCCGGTGGTGATAAACCCCTCAACGGCCGTGGTTCCGGCTGGCGATGCAAACACGGATACGCTGTTGGTTTTTTACGGAAACCCGAACGGCCAAACCGATGGGCATTTGATCACCACGGCCGGCCCGACCGGGGCTTCAACGGCAACCCAATGGGACGTTGCTACGCCTTCTTCTTTTGTGGTGAATGATTTGGTGATTACCACTCCGTTTCCCCGCCCCTCTCCCTGTTCCCTTGCAGTGGACACCGTGATGGGGGTCAATTCCACAACAGTCATCACCTCCACCGGGCAACCGGCCGCTAATTTTCCGAAGTCAACCAACGTTGGGACCTTGTTTAATTTGGGAAACTCGGTAAACGGTAACATGTACCATGTCGCGGCTTACGCCATCCGAAATGGCGACTTGACAATGTGTGATTATGTGGCGAATAACTGTGGCGATCCCGCCCAAGTCGCCAACTCCGCAGTTTGGATGTCCATCGGGAATAACATCGTCTCCATGAAGGCACAGTACGGGCGTGATGATTCTACCGTCAACCCCTCCCCGATGAATGGCATTGTAAATCTTTTCGATAAGACCACCCCGGCCGCCACCGCTGGGTGTGAGTGGGCCAGGATAGAGTCGGTGCGTTTAGCTTTGGTTGCACGTAATACACAGCCCAACAAGTCGGCTGTTACCCTCGCCGCTCCGGTCTGGTTTGGAAGCGTTGGTGCTGCTCCTGCCGGAATTCTCCCGGGGAATGTGGCTGATCCGATCGATCTAACCGGTACGAATGCTTCCTTATTGAGTGGAACCAGTTGGGCCAATTACCGCTATAAAGTCTTCCAGACGACGATTCCCTTGCGGAATATAGTGATGAAAGGGGTGCCCTCCGGATGCTAACCCACAACTATCCTCATTTGCCTGCCCCTGGTTCTCCTTGGCGCTCCGCCAAAGGATCGGGATTCGCCAATTTTAATGGATTGATCGGATTCAGGCATCAAACAGGGGTAGCCCTGATGATCACATTGATCATGCTTGCCGTCATGATGCTGGCGGCTATTACCCTGTTGCGCTCTGCAGACACGACCAATTTGATTGCCGGCAACATGGCATTGCGTCAGATGGCCACCCAGTCCGGTGATGATGGAACAGAAAAGGCCATTGCTTTTCTGGAAACAAACAATGGAACAAACATCTTGTGGACCAGCGACCCATCCAATGGGTACAGCGCCACCAGTCAGGATCCCGGTCCTGGTCAATCCTGGAGTCAGTGGTGGACTTCAGTTGCTGTTCCTCGGGGGGTCGTGGTGATGGGCCAAAACTCGGCCGGATATACCTCTTCTTACACCATTGATCGATTGTGCCAGAACGCCGTTGATCCGCTGGCCCCAAACAGCAACTGTTCCAAATCTTCGTACCAGGTAACGACGGGCAGCGACCAGACCGCGGGATCCCAGGGATTGAACACGGTCAGCCAAGTGTATTATCGAATTACAACCCGCATTGACGGCCCCCGGAACACGGTCAGTTACATCCAGACTGTCGTGTCTTTATAAAGCCTTTATGGAGTTTGGATGATGGGGATTTTAAAAATTTTTCAATCAGCGTTCTTTACTATGTCGCCATTGTTCTAAAAGGATTTGCATTTGAATGTGTTACTCCTACCAAGCGCTAGAGACTCTGAAGAAGGATTTATAGGCAATATCATTAATACTATAAAGCAGTATCGTAATGGACTGGATCAAGTACAACGCTTTTCGCTTTCACAAAGGAATAGTCATGAGTTACATCAAAATTACATCACAATTTAAAACAATGCAGATCTCGGGGACTCTCCTTGGTTTGTTGTTGTTGCAAACCCCCCTTGCCCACGCTGCCCTGACAGACTTGGCTCCATCCCCTCTGGTGGTCGGTGGAGTTGTCCAAGTCAAGCCCAATGTCATGTTGATGATGGACGATTCGGGAAGTATGGCGTGGGATTATATGCCGGACAATGGGAATAGCCCGTACTTCTCCACAAGCAAATACGGCTATTCAAGTGCCCAATGCAACGGTGTGTTCTATGACCCCACCGTTCGATATACCCCACCTAATCTGCCCACTCCCATAACTTTGACGGGCGGCGCAACGATATTAGGGTCGACTTCCATTTTATACGATGCCAACTCCAGCGTTCAGGTGGGTCAGACCATTTCCGGAACAGGAATCTCGCCGGGTGCCCTGGTGGTGTCCGTACAAAGCAGCACCCAGGCCACATTAAATGTGCCGGGAAACATCACCACAACGGGAGGCACTTTTACCATAGTGTCCTACCCCCGGTCGTCAATGACCGCTGCGCCGATTGATGGGTTCGGAACCACCACCACGGCAACACTTAACCTGACAAAAAACTTTGGTTTGGGACAGTACACCGATGCTTACCCAACGACATCAGGAGGCGGTCCGGCTTATTATTACGTCTATACGGGGAATCAAACCACCGAAAAACTGAAGAATTTTTACAACTCATCATCGACCTTTTACAAGGAATGCAACAGCACGGTTGGCTACTCCCCGGGCAACGGAGTGTTTGTCAAGGTCAATGTGGGTACGTACGCCACCCTGACGGTTGGAAGTTCCGGCACATCCACCAGTGTTTCCAGCATTACCGTCAACGGCCAGAACATACTCAGCGCAGCATCGACCGCCAGCACCACCAGCACGACTGTCGCTTCCAGCATTGCCGCCAACATCAACAACTGCACTTCTGGTTTAACGGGAAGCTGTACCGTCTCCGGCTACAGTGCGGCTGTCAGTGGGAGCACGGTGACTATCAGTGCACCTCAAAGTTTCGCGGCCGGGGTAATCAGTTTGAACCCGGTGGTGACGCAGACGGGGACATTGACGATAACGCCGACCGCTTTTGCGGGCAGCGGCCCGGGCAATACGGATGAATCAACCAATTTTGCCAATTGGTATAGCTTTTATCGCACCCGCATCCTGATGATGAAGAGTTCTTCCGGTTTGGCGTTCAATCGCCTGAGCTCGGATTACCGAGTGGGCTTTGCCACCATGAACAACAACGGGGGGGACAAGCTGGTCAATATCAGTGATTTTACCCAAGCCCAGAAAACCAGCTTTTTCACCACGCTCTACAGCGCTATAGCGAATAATAGCACGCCATTGTTAACCGCCTTATCTAACGTGGGATTGCTGTATGCCGACAAGATCACCACTCTAAATGGGGTAACCGTTGTTGACCCGATCCAATATTCTTGCCAACAGAACTTCACCATCCTCTCTACCGATGGATTCTGGAACAATCAGACCAACCAAACGTTGACGGCAGGACCCTCAACGACGGCCGTTGGCCAGCAGGATGGAACGGAGCCCCAATCCTCCAAGCAAAATGATGGTGCGCTCACCAGTTATCATATGCAGACCGGGCCACTGCAATGGCGGACCACGCAAAAGCAAACATCTGCGACGCTCTATCGCTCCACCAACATTCAAACCACCGCAGCTCCGTTGCAATGGAGCACCAATTTGCAGCAAACCACACAAACGCTGGGGATGTGGACCGACCAACAGCAAACCACGGCGCCGCTGATGATCAGAACGCACACAATGACAATGACCTATTATCGGCTAAAGGTGGCGGACTCGGTGGGTGGCCAAACCAGCAACGCCAGCCGTAACTCGACATATACCTGCAGCTTAACCCCCAATGGGAATACAACTTTTTATTGTACCCTGACTGTCAATCAATATACTCCGTCTGCAGTAACCGGACTTTCTTCCTGCACCTCCACATACACCCCAGCCACCAGCACCACCGACGGGACAGCACAGACTGACAGCAGCAGGAATGTGGCGGTATGCACGTGGGAAACGACGGGCTGGACCTCTCCAGTCAATGTAGGCGCAGGGGGAACCTGCACCGCTTCCGCAAACACCCAATGTTCGGTTGGGACCACCACGACCTCGTATGTAACCAACTATCCAACCCCGAGCTGCACCGTGACCGCGAACCTGTCCGGGACGAGCACTGCCGACGCCTCCGGAAATGTGGTGACCGCCTGCCCGGTAGCCTCAGGCGGACCCCAGGCAATGTCTTCGCCAATGACCCCGGTACCCAGTGGGGGGAGCTGTAATTACGGCTTGAACGCCAGCAACCCCCATCTCTACTGTGCCGGGGTAGCCAGCAGTGCAGCCACTTCTTATGCAGGAACGTACCCGCCCACCTGTGCGGTTTCCGTCGCTACCACGAATGCGGGGACCAGCACTATGTCCGCCAACGCTTCGGGCCAAATCGTGACCGGCTGTTCCACGGCCGGATCCTATGGTCCGGCAACCGCCATAGGGGCAGGGAATACCTGCGATCCCGCATTGCCCAATGTATCGTGTTCGATTGGTACCGTAGGCCCTTTGACCTATACGACGGCTTACCCTCCCTCCTGCGGCGCGTTATACACGCCGGGTGTGGCGAACACCGCGAATAGCAACGGAAATGTAGCCACCTCTTGCGTGACCAGCGCGTCATGGTCCACTCCCACTGCGGTCGGCGCAGGCGGAACATGTAACGGCAGCCAGCCCAACCAGCAATGCTCGATCGGAACGCCGGGGACGGCAACCTATGTCACCACCAACCCGGATACCTGCACGCCCTTCAACGCCACTGCCGCCAATGTTGCCGATGCGAGCGGAAAGGTTCCGGGCACCTGTCCGGTCAGTGGTACCCCTTCAGGCTGGACCAACGTGGCCACCGGTGGAAGTTGTACTCCCAGTGCCACCACCAGCTGTCAATATGCCTGGGGCTCGACCACCACCTCGAGCTCTTGCGTGGCGGCGGCCAGTTCAGGGAGCGGAGCCTGGACGATAACCTCCGGCACCCAATGTACCGGCTTTAGCACCGGAGGGGTTTCCAACACCCTGGCGGACGTAGCCGAATACTATTACAAGACTGACATGCGCACCTCCACGCTGGGCAACTGCACGAGCGGTTCGGGAAATAGTGAAACACTCTGTTCGTCCGCGGTTCCAGACCCGTACAACAACGTGCCCAAATCGGGGGATGATGCGGCGAACTGGCAACACATGGTGACATTTACCCTGGGATTGGGCGCTCGCGGGAATATGGTGTTCTCTCCGACGTATGCAAATGATACCAGCGGCGACTACTTCGACATCAACCACACGACCACCCCGGGAAATTCTTCAACCGTATGTCCATGGCAATCGTTCTCCGGATACTGCACCTGGCCTACGCCCGATTCTTCAGGGCCTCCGGCGAATATTGACGACTTATGGCATGCGGCGATCGACGGACGCGGCAGTTATTACAGTGCCACCGACCCGACTGCCCTTGCTTCCGGATTGACCAATGCACTGGCAGCGGTCTCCGCCCGCACCGGAACATCAGCAGCAGCAACTACCAGCAACCCGAACATCACCTCGGGGGACAACTTCCTGTTTAGTTCCAATTTTGTCTCCATCGACTGGACCGGGGATCTGCAGCGCCAGCAGTTGGATCTGACCACCGGCGCCCCCGTCACCCAGATTGATCCTTTGACGGGACAAACCGTTACTGTGGTGGATTGGTCCGCCCGTGATTTGCTCGATGCGACGCCCTGGTCCACTCGCAATATCTATACGTGGGATGCGGCAAACGCTTCCGGGAATCACTTAAAGCCCTTTACCTGGGCAAGTCTCACCACCACTGAACAGGCGCAGTTCACGCCTCCCGCCATCAGCAACCTGACTCAATTGTGTCAGGGTGCAGCTCCATGCTTGCCCACGTGGCAGCCGACTTTTGCCTACAGCCCGGGGATGGTCTACCGCGATGCCACGGGAAATACCTGGTATCAAGTCACCACCGCCTACACTTCATTGTTGACCTTTGGTTCGCTGGATACCAGTAACACGGTGGTCATCACGGGAGCGTCTGGTTCTAACCTGGTTGATTTCCTGGATGGTGACCGCAGCAACGAAGAGGGAAATGTCCCAAGCACCTCCAAATATTTCCGCAATCGAACTCACGTGCTGGGGGATATCGTGGATTCCGAGGCGGTCTATGTAAAGGGAGGCAAATTTAACTATTCCGATTTCGGATACACGACTTTTGTTTCCAACAATACCGCCCGGCAAGGGATGGTTTATGTTGCGGCGAACGACGGGATGCTGCACGGATTTTATTCCACCAGCGGGAACATGGATTCAACCACCGGACTGGTTGTCGCCAGCGGAGGTACGGCGGTGGTTGGAGGGACAGAAGCGTTTGCGTATATTCCAAAAATGGTACAGCCCGACCTGTACTTGTTGGCAGACAAGAACTATAAAAACCTGCATCATTATTTCGCGGATGGCACTCCAACGGTTGGGGACGTCTGTGTTTCGGGATGTGCAAGTGCCGCAACGGCCGTATGGAAAACCATTCTGGTCGCCGGCCTGAACTCGGGAGGTCGGGGGTATTACGCCCTGGATATCACCAATCCGGCCGCTCCCAAGGCATTGTGGGAGTTCACCGATCCCAACATGGGGGATACCTTCGGCAACCCGGTAATTTCCAAGCTGTCCAATGGAGATTGGGTGGTTCTCGTCACTTCCGGTTACAACAATGTGTCTCCGGGGGACGGCGTTGGACGGCTTTACACCCTGAAAGCTTACACAGGGGTCTTGGATACTGCTGTAAACGGAACGGGGATTATCAGTACCGGCGTGGGGAGCACAGGTTCCCCCAGCGGCCTGGCACGCATTACGGCCGAAGTGGTGGATCCCCAAACCAACAACACGATCTTGCAGGTGTACGGAGGGGATTTATACGGGGACTTTTGGCGTTTCGATGTTAACAATACCTTGGGCGCGGGATATACGGCACAACTGTTGGTTCAAGCTACAGGCCCCACCGGTACTGTGCAGCCGATCACGGTCAAACCTGCGGTCGGGATTGTGGGCACTTCGAACGTGGTATATTTTGGAACCGGCCGTTATTTGGGGACCACCGATCCGAATGCGGTCGACCAGTTGTCTCCGAATTTGCAGACGCTCTACGGGATTTACGACCCGTTGACTGTCATGGCGGGCCCGCTCACCCCGATCTATGGGAACGTGCGTACGGATCCAACTTTTGTCAGTCAGACGTTGACCCTGTCCACCTGTCCGGCCGGTTCTCCCGCCAGTTTGTGTTCGGCGGGCCAAAGTGTGTTCTTGACCACCAATAATCCGGCCAGTATTCCGACCAATCATGGCTGGTATGTGGATCTTCCGGTAAGTTCGCAACGGGATAACACGGACCCAGCCTTGCAGCTGCAAACGCTTAACTACACCACCAATATCCCGGACACAACTGGAAGTGCCTGCACCATTGGGGGAAGCAGTTACGATTTATCCTTTGACTACAGGACGGGCGGTCCGGTTAGTACCGCTGCGGTTACCACCACTGATATATTTGGCGTAAAGAACACTGTTTACATCAGCGGGGCCAGTTTGGGAAATTCCATGGCCACACGCCCGATCTATGTTGAGCTTCCAAGTGGTGCTGTGATTGCCCTGATCCGGATGGGTTCCGGACAGACGGTGGTCGCCGGCGTTCCAATCGGTGGCGGTGGAGGTAACACTCGCCGTGTGTCGTGGCGTGAGATAAATTAGTCTAAAGATGTCAAAGCAAGTCCAGAAAGAATGAGGATAACGATGAAAATACACAAAAGCATCTGGGGGCTCGCTGCTCTTCTCGTTTTCGCGAGCATTCCCGTCCAGGCCAGTTTGATCAAGTGGACTGACGCCCAAGGGCGAGTCCACTATTCCGATGTGGCACCACGCACCATAAAGTCCAGGACGCTTCAATTGCACTCTGCTCCGGCAACTGCCCCGACCTACCGTAGGCCATACAGCGTTGCGGAGCAGGCCGGAATCAAGGCCCAGAATTGTGCGGTTGCCCGTAATCAGCTGGACACCTTGCGCGCAAAGCACGCCACGGTGTCGACTCATACCAACAATGAAACGCCGAGTATGGATGCGATCACATTGGATCGTAACATCGCAGATGCCGAGGAAGCGATTCAACTGAACTGTAATTAATTATGGGGCGCATCTAAACGGGACAACCCAGGCGAACATAATAATGTCTTGTTACCGTTTTACTTCGCTGAGTCTTGCGGTATCCTGCTGCCTGATGAGTGAAGTGGAAAATGTATTCAATAAAAAATAGGCGAATTGGTCCACACTATTTCAATAAAATTCAACGAGGTGATCTTTATGCGTTTCAATTTGAAAAATCTTTTGCAGGGGGTTGTTTATACCACCCCAATTGTGTTGCTCGCCCTGTCCGCCTGTGGCGGCGGCGGTGGATCCTCGTCGGCTCCCATTCCAACCTACAATGTCAGCGTGGCCGCCAGTGGGGTGGTCGGGACCGGGCTGGTGTTGCGCAATAACGGCGGGGATGATCTGCCGGTAGCCTCCGGAGTGACCAATATCAACTTTGCCACGCCTATCGCCAGCGGTAAAAGCTACAACGTGACCGTTCTGTCCTACCCCGCAACGCCCGGTCCCCAACTATGCACCATCACCCCGCCGTCCTCTGGCACAGTTATCGGCCCGGTCACAGTGGGCGTCAGCTGCAGTACCGCCTATACGGTCAGTGCCTCCATCCCTAGCAACCTGACCGGAACGGGCTTGGTGCTTCAAGACAACCTAGGCGACAATCTTCTGGTCAGCCCTACTAGCGCGAATCATCCTGTTACGTTCAATACCCCCTTGGCAAATGGTGCCAATTACACGGTCACGATTCTGACTCAACCGCGTAACCAGTATTGCAGCGTCAACGGGGGTTTGTCCGGAGGTGGAACCATCAGCTCGGCCCCGGTCAGCGTTTCGATAAGCTGTGCAGCAGCTTCGGCCCCGACTGCCGATCCTTATGTGTATGCCGTCAACTCGGGTTCGTCGGGAGTGGGAGGAATCTCCGTCTACACCTCAAGCCTGGGAGTTATGTCCCCACAATCACCCTCCACGGCAACCACTGGAAGCAGTCCTTCGGCTATCGCCATTGATGCCGGAAAATTTGCCTACGTGGCGAATTCAGCATCCAACAGCCTTTCCGGATTCCTTATTGCAAGCGGCGTATTGAACACTCTCACTGATGTCGATGCAGGTACACCGGGCAACCAGACCAGTATTGCTACCGGAACGACGCCGCATGCGGTTGTGGTCCACCCATCGGGTAAATTTGTCTACGTGGCGAACTATGGCTCCGGAGCAGGCACCGGCAGCATCTCGGCCTACAGCATCGATCCGCTCACGGGCGCTCTCGCCGCAATCGATGCCGATCAGGCTGCAGGGAATCAACTGACCATAGCCACCCAGATCGGACCTCAATCTCTCGCCATTGACGCGACAGGTGCATTCCTCTATGCGGCCAATGCGATATCGAATACCGTTTCGGCCTATGGCACCAATCAGACGACTGGGGCTCTGACGCTAATTGGCAGCATTGCCACAGGAACCACACCCTATTCTATTGCCATGAATCCGGCTGGATCTTATCTTTATGTGGCCAATCTTGGTTCCAGTGATATTACCGGTTATACAATAAATGGCAACGGCTCGTTGACCAATTCCTTAATGCAAGGAGGAACGGTTCCAACCGGTGCCGGCCCCCATTCAATTGTGGTGGATTCGACCGGGACCTACGCCTACGTTGTGGCCACAAATGACCCAGGTAGCGCTCAAGTCTGGACTTACAGCATAACCGGTGGTGTTTTGTATTTCGATAGCAGTGTAGCGGCAGGATCAAGTCCTTTTTCCATTACCCTGGACAGCACAGGGAATTACGCTTACGTGGCAAATTTGGGATCCAACGACATATCTGTTTTCGGTGTAAGTGGAGTAACTCTTACTCCGGTAGTGTGTAACACAGTCTGTGGTGGCGCAACTAATACCGATTTTCTCGCAGGAGCAGGTCCAATAGCGATCGCCACATCACGATAATCATTCATCACTACTCAAAACAACGCCTCCCCCTCAATTCTCGATTTTGAGTTATGAGGGGGATGTTGCCTGGAATTCGGGGTTGGCTTTGGATCACAGCAAAGATTTCTGAAGTCTGCACTATCCTCATAACAAAGAGCTTCTGTCTTACTGACCGACAATAAAAAAACGACCCCAAGGTCGTTTTTTTATTTGCTGCAATGTTGCCGGTTTTACTTCACGACAGCCTTTAATTCGCCCTTGGCATAGCGGATCGCCATATCGTCCAGCGAGATAGGCTTGATCTTGCCGGCCTGACCGGCGGAACCGAAAGCTTCATAGCGCGCCTTGCAGATTTCTTTCATCGCCTTGGTGGATGCCGCCAGGAACTTGCGCGGATCGAAGTCCTTGGGGTTCTGTGCCAGATAACGCCGCACCGAACCGCTGGAAGCCATGCGCAGGTCGGTGTCGATATTGACCTTGCGCACGCCGTGCTTGATGCCCTCGACGATCTCTTCAACCGGCACACCGTAGGTCTGTCCCATGTCGCCGCCGAATTCGTTGATGATCTTCAGCCATTCCTGCGGCACCGATGATGAACCGTGCATCACCAGGTGGGTGTTGGGGATGCGCGCGTGGATTTCCTTGATGCGGCCGATCGCCAGGGTTTCACCGGTGGGTGGCTTGGTGAACTTGTATGCGCCGTGCGAAGTGCCGATCGCGATGGCCAATGCGTCCACGCCGGTCTGGCGCACGAACTGCGCGGCCTCTTCAGGATCGGTCAGCAGTTGGTCGTGGGTCAGCACGCCTTCCGCGCCGTGGCCGTCTTCCTTTTCGCCCATGCCGCTTTCCAGCGAGCCCAGGCAACCCAGCTCGCCCTCGACCGAAACGCCCACCGCGTGCGACATTTCCACCACGCGACGGGTCACGTCCACGTTGTATTCGAATGATGAAGGGGTCTTGGCATCTTCTTTCAGCGAGCCGTCCATCATCACGCTGGAGAAGCCGCTGCGGATCGCATTGATGCACACCGCCGGCGATGCGCCGTGGTCCTGGTGCATCACGACAGGAATGTGCGGGTAGGTTTCTACAGCGGCCAGAATCAGGTGGCGCAAAAACGCTTCGCCCGCATATTTGCGCGCGCCGGCGGAGCCTTGCATGATCACCGGGCTGTTGGTCTCATCAGCCGCTTCCATGATCGCTTTGACCTGTTCCAGATTGTTCACGTTGAACGCGGGCAGGCCGTAGCCGTTTTCGGCAGCGTGATCGAGTAATTGACGCATAGATACTAAAGCCATTTTTTCCTCCTGATTAAAAATTCAAGTTTGTGTGTTGCTGCTAAATTCCGAAAACCGTATTGCGCTATCGCCAGCGTTTACTTGAGATCGCCAATTTTGACGATCTTCATGGTGTTGGTGTGCCCCGATTTGCCCACCGCTTCGCCCAAAGTCATCACAATCAGGTCACCATCCTGCACCAAACCCAGTTCGAACAGCGTTTGTTCCGCATTGCGCAGCTCTTGTGTCTGATCCTTGGCTTTGGAATGAAATGCGATCGGATGCACACCGCTGAACAGCGTCACTTTGCTCAGCGTTTCCTCCACCGGCGTCAAGGCAAAGATCGGTACTCCGGCATTCATGCGCGACATCCACAGCGGGGTCGAACCGGATTGCGTCAAGGCAACGATGGCCTTCACCTTGAAATGCGATGCGGCAAACAAAGCGGACATCGCAATGGACTGGTCGACGCGCATGAATCTCTGCGCGCCGGTGCGGCGGTCGAAAACACTGTCTTCCACTTCCCGTTCGGCCTTGAGGCAAATACGCGCCATGGCTTCGATGGTCTCGACAGGATAATCACCGACCGCTGTTTCTGCCGACAGCATCACCGCATCGGTGCCATCCAGTACCGCATTCGCCACATCCGAAACTTCAGCACGGGTCGGTATCGGGTTGCTGATCATCGATTCCATCATTTGCGTGGCGGTAATCACCAGGCGGTTCTTCGCCCGCGCCATTTTGATCATGCGCTTTTGCAGACCCGGCACGGCCGCATCGCCGACTTCCACGCTCAAATCCCCGCGCGCCACCATGATCGCGTCCGACGCATCAATGATGTCAGCCAATGCCGGAATCGCTTCGGCACGCTCGATCTTCGCCATCAACAGGCTCTTGCCGCCAGCCGCGTGCATCAGTTCGCGCGCCACGCGCATGTCTTCGCCGCTGCGCGGAAAGGACACCGCCAGGTAATCGGCCTTGATCAGCGCGGCAGTCTTGATGTCTTCCTTGTCCTTCTCGGTCAGCGCGGCTGCGGTCAATCCGCCGCCTTTGCGATTGATGCCCTTGTTGTTGGACAGCGGCCCGCCGCGCACCACCTTGCAAATGACCTCCGGGCCGTTTACTTTGGTGACGTGAAATTCCAGCATGCCGTCGTTAAGCAACAATACGGTGCCCGTGCTGACATCGCTGGGCAGTTCTTTGTAATCGAGCCCGACACGCTCCTGATTACCCAGCCCGTCAAATACGGCATCCAGGATAAAAGTATCACCCTTGTGCAGGATGATCTTGTCATTCTCGAACTTGCCAATGCGAATTTTCGGGCCCTGCAGATCGGCCAGTATGCCCACGGTGCGGCCGCATGTTTTAGCGACGGCGCGCACGGTTTCAGCCCGCTTCATATGGTCCTGAGCGGAGCCGTGCGAGAAATTCATTCGCACCAGATCGACTCCGGCCATTATCATTTGTTCCAGCACTTTCGGATCGTTGGAGGCCGGCCCCAACGTTGCAACTATCTTGGTTCTACGCAGCATGTTTTCCTATTAGTTCATTGACTGGCGCGTTGTTCAAGAATTTCAACAGCCGGCAATTTTTTGCCTTCGAGAAATTCCAGGAACGCTCCGCCAGCTGTGGAGATGTAAGACACTTTGTCAAAAATGTCGTACTTCTGGATTGCGGCTATGGTGTCGCCACCACCTGCCAGGGTGAAAGCTTTTGTTTCGGCAATTGCCATCGCGATCTTTCTGGTACCTTCGCCGAATTGATCGAATTCGAACACGCCTACCGGTCCGTTCCATACCACGGTGCCGGCCTTCATGATGATATCGGCTATTTCCTGCGCCGACTGCGGACCGATATCGAAAATCATTTCATCATCGGCCACGTCATTCGCCGATTTCAGGATCGCAGGGGTATTTTCATTGCCGGCGACAAACGGCGGCTCCTTGCCAACCACCACATCGGTGGCGATCGGGATGCTCGCGCCGCGCGCGGTCATTTTTTCCAGCAATGCCTGGGCGGTAGGAACCAGATCGATTTCGCACAGCGACTTGCCGATCGGATGACCGGTCGCCTTCAGAAAGGTGTTGGCGATACCGCCGCCAACCACCAGCTGGTCGACTTTTTCCGACAGGCTTTCCAGCACGGTCAGCTTGGTCGATACTTTGCTGCCACCGACAATCGCCACCATCGGGCGGGCGGGGCTGAGCAGCGCTTTGGTCAGCGCTTCCAGTTCCTGGGTGAGCAGGATGCCTGCGGCGGCAACCGGCGCGTATTTGGCCACGCCATGTGTCGAAGCTTCGGCCCGGTGTGCGGTGCCGAACGCGTCCATCACGAAAACATCGCACAGCGCCGCGTATTTGCGCGCGGTTTCTTCCAGGCTCTTTTTCTCGCCGGTGTTGAAGCGGCAATTTTCCAGCAGCACCAATTCGCCCTCGGCGACGCTGAATCCGCCATTCACCCAATCCTTGATCAGGCGCACCGGCTTGCCCAGCTTGTTGGCAATGACGTTGGCCACCGGTTTGAGCGAGTTTTCTTCGGAGTAAACGCCCTCCTCGGGACGACCCAGGTGCGAGGTCACCATCACGCGCGCCCCTGCTTCCAGTGCGAAGTTGATGGTCGCCATCGAGGCGGTGATACGCGCATCGGATGTCACCTTGCCATCTTTGACAGGGACGTTGAGATCCGAGCGGATCAAAACGCGCTTCCCCTTCAGATCCAGATCGGTCATTTTGATTACGGACATTGCTATCTCCAGAATTTAAGTAAGCGGTAAGGATTGGTTCGAAACCAAACCTTACAGCTCAGGCGCTATGAAAGGCAAGGGGTCAAGACCAAGATGCAGGAAGTATCCTGCATCTTGCGCATGCCCCATGTCACCGGCTTACTTGGCTATATGCGTCACCATGCGCATCAGGTTACAGGTATAGCCATACTCGTTGTCATACCAGGCCACGACCTTGACGAAGGTTGGATCCAGTGCAATACCCGCACCTGCATCGAACACCGACGGGCAGGTTTCGCCGCGGAAATCGGTTGAAACAACGCTGTCGGTGGTATAGCCAAGCACGCCTTTCAACGGGCCGCTTTCCGAGGCCGCCTTCATGGCTGCGCAAATCTGGTCATAAGTGGCTTCCTTATTCAGTTCGACCGTCAGGTCAACCACCGATACGTCGGACGTCGGCACGCGGAACGCCATGCCGGTCAGTTTCTTGTTCAGTTCGGGAATCACCACGCCGACGGCTTTGGCCGCGCCGGTGGAAGACGGGATGATGTTTTCCAGGATGCCGCGACCGCCGCGCCAATCCTTGCTGGACGGGCCGTCAACGGTCTTCTGGGTGGCTGTTGCCGCGTGCACCGTGGTCATCAGGCCGCGCTTGATACCCCAGGTGTCGTTCAACACTTTGGCGACCGGCGCCAATGCATTCGTTGTGCAGGAAGCAGCAGAGACGATCTTCTCGCCGGCATATTTGCCGTGGTTCACGCCATAAACGAACATCGGCGTATCGTCCTTGCTTGGGGCGGACTGGATGACTTTCTTGGCGCCCGCATCGATATGTGCCTGGCAGGTTTCCTTGGTCAGGAAGAATCCGGTGCATTCGATCACGATATCAACCTTGGCCTCGTTCCATTTCAATTCGGCTGGATTTTTAACAGCAGTCAGGCGGATCTTCTTGCCGTTGACGACGAGCGTGTTGCCGTCGACCGAAACGTCTCCTTTGAAGCGGCCATGCACCGAATCATGCTTGAGCATATAAGCAAGATATGCCGGCTCCAGCAGGTCGTTGATCGCAACGACTTCTATTTCGGGAAAATCCTTTGCAGCAGCACGGAACACCATGCGTCCGATACGACCGAATCCATTGATTCCAACACGAATAGCCATTTTTTTCTCCCGTATTTATAGTAAATATTTACAGCACGCTCTTGACGGCCTTAACCACATTCTCGGTGGTAAATCCGAAGTGCTTGAACAGTTCCGGTGCAGGTGCGGACTCGCCGAAACAGTCCATCCCGACAACCGCGCCATCCAGACCGACATACTTGTACCAGCCGCCGGTCACGCCGGCCTCAACTGCCACGCGCTTGATGCCATGTGGCAACACGCTGTCCTTGTAGGCCTGATCCTGCTTGTCGAACACATTGGTGGACGGCATCGAAACCACACGCACGCTGATGCCTTCTGCAGCCAGGGCCTTTTGCGCTTCCAGCGCCAGGCTCACTTCGGAACCGGTAGCGATGATCACCGCTTTCGGCTTGCCACCGGCGGGTTCGGACAACACATACGCACCCTTGCGGATATTGGCAATCTGCGCCGCGTCGCGTTTCTGGAACGCCAGATTCTGGCGGCTGAATATCAGGCTGCTCGGGCCATCCTTGCGTTCCACGGCCGCCACCCAGGACACGACGGACTCGACCGTGTCGCACGGACGCCATACTTCCATATTGGGTATGTAACGCAGCGTCGCGGTTTGTTCGACCGGCTGGTGCGTCGGACCGTCTTCACCCAGACCGATGGAGTCATGGGTGTACACGAACAGCACGCGCAATTTCATCAGTGCCGCCATGCGCAGTGCATTGCGCGCATATTCCGAGAACATCAAAAAGGTGCCGCCGAAAGGCAGCAGGCCGCCATGCAGGGCCATGCCGTTCATGATCGCGGACATGCCGAACTCACGCACGCCGTAGCTGATGTAATTGCCCGGCTTGGCGCCGTTTACATGATGCGCGCCGGTCCAGTTGGTCAGGTTTGAGCCGGTCAGGTCGGCGGAACCGCCGAGAAACTCGGGTAATGCCGGAACCAGTGCGTTGATCGCGTTCTGCGAAGCCTTGCGGGTGGCGATGGTCTCGCCCTTTTCGTTGATTTGCGCAATCGCCTTGGCGGCGTGATCTGCCCAGTCAGCCGGCAGGTCGCCCTTCATGCGGCGTTCAAATTCGGCTGCTTCCTTGGGGAACGCTTTTTTGTATTCGGCGAATTTGTTGTTCCACAGTTTTTCCTGTCCCTCGCCCTTGGTGCGTGCATCCCATGCCTCATAGACATGCTTGGGAATCTCGAACGGCGGATATTTCCAGCCAATGTGCGCGCGGGTAGCGGCGATCTCCGCATCTCCCAGCGCCGCGCCATGCACGTCATGCGTGCCTTCCTTGTTAGGCGAGCCGGCGCCGATGATGGTCTTGCAGCAGATCAGTGTGGGCTTGTCGGTGACCGCCTTGGCGGCCTGGATGGCGGCGTCGAGTGCAATGGGGTCATGACCCTGCACATCGGCAATCACATGCCAGCCGTAAGCTTCGAAACGCTTGGGGGTGTTGTCGGTGAACCAGGCGCCGACATGGCCGTCAATGGAAATATCGTTGTCGTCCCAGAACGCAATCAGCTTGCCCAATCCCCAGGTTCCGGCCAGCGCGCAAGATTCATGCGAAATTCCTTCCATCATGCAGCCGTCGCCCATGAACACGTAAGTGTGGTGGTTGACGATTTCGTGGCCCGGCTTGTTGAATTCATTGGCCAGCAGCTTCTCCGCCATCGCCATGCCCACCGCATTGGTGATGCCCTGACCCAGCGGGCCGGTGGTGGTTTCCACGCCGGGTGCGTAACCGTACTCGGGATGACCGGGAGTCTTGGAATGCAATTGACGGAAACGCTTTAATTCTTCCATCGGCAAATCGTAGCCGGACAAATGCAGCAGCGCATAAACCAGCATCGAGCCGTGACCGTTGGACATCACGAAGCGGTCGCGGTCAGCCCAATGCGGGTTGGCCGGATTATGGCGAAGATGACGGTTCCATAGCACGTCGGCGATTTCCGCCATGCCCATCGGCGCGCCCGGGTGTCCGGAACCTGCCTTTTGCACAGCATCCATGGCCAGTGCACGGATCGCGCCGGTAATGTCATTGAATTTAGGTGGGGTGACGCTTCGAGTTACGGCCATTTCCTGTTACCTCTTAAATCATCCCTGCGGGATTGGTTATGTATGTAAAGGGCACCCCCTAATAAACATTGAAACATTTTATTGGGGAGTGCCCTGTGCTGATTCGGGCCGCAATTATGCCGTACCCCCCCGATTAGGGCAACCGCCATACTGAATATGGTTTTCCAGCGGGATTTAGTCAACGCTGCCCTTCTTGACAAATTTAATGCCCAATTGCTTGAGTTTGCGATAAAGGTGAGTCCGTTCCAGCCCGACATTTTCGGCAACTCGCGAGACATTCCCGGCCTCTTTTTGCAGATGATAGTCCAGGTAAAGCGCGTCAAAATGGTCGCGCGCTTCACGCAAGGGCAAATCCATGGGCAGAGAAATTTGCAGCGCGCGTCCGCCAATATTCAATGCTATTTTTTGGCCTTGCGCATCGGGCATCTGTTTCTGCGTCCTGGGTGCATCATCCCTGATTGCCTTGGCAATGGTGCTTAGCAGCTTTTGCAGCGCAATGGGTTTTTCCAGAAAATCCACCGCGCCGATGCGTGTCGCTTCGACCGCCGTTTCTATCGTACCGTGTCCCGACATCATCACGACCGGCATGGTCAGCAAATCCTGTTCGACCCACTCCTTGAGCAGGGTTATTCCATCTGTATCCGGCATCCAGATATCGAGCAACACCAGATTCGGTTCATGCTCGATTCGATAGGCACGCGCCTGCTCGGCGTTTTCGGCCAGATAAACCTGGTATCCTTCGTCGAACAGGATCTCCGATAACAACTCGCGGATCCCGATCTCGTCGTCCACCACCAAAATATTCCTGCTTTCCATTACGCCTCCTCAACCAGCGGCAGGCTGATACTGACCAGCCCGCCGCCGCTTATGTTATTTTCAATGGAGATGTGCCCGCCGTGCTCTTCCACTATCTTTTTCACAATTGCCAGCCCCAATCCGGTGCCCTTGGCCTTGGTCGTCATGTAGGGTTCAAAGGCCCGCATCAGCACGCTTGCCGGAAAGCCCGCACCGTTGTCCTCGACCCACAGATGAATTTCTCCGTTTTGTGTTTTGGTCTGCAGTGTAATTTGCGGCTGCGCGACGCCTTGCAACGCGTCCTGCGCATTCTGCAGCAGGTTGTGGATGACCTGCCGCAGGCGGGTCGCATCTCCGTTGACCACGCTCTGCAACGCATCAAGTTTCAATACAATGGAAATGGCATTTGTCTCGTAAAGGCCCAGCACTTCGCCGATCAGTTTGTGCAGGTCCAGATGCGAAAGCTTTAATGCCGGGCCGCGCGCGTAATTTGCAAAGTCGCTCACCATGTTTTTCATCGCGGCAACCTGACTGACGATGGTTCGCGTTGCGCGCAGCAGCAGTTGCGCGTCCCCCTCATCAAGCTTGTCGCTGAGTTTATGCTGCAGGCGTTCCGCCGAAAGCTGTATCGGCGTGAGCGGATTCTTGATTTCGTGTGCAAGCCGCCGCGCCACCTCGCCCCATGCCGCCTGCCGCTCTGCCTGCAACAGGTGGCTGATATCATCGAACACCACCACGAAGCCCGCTTCCCCGCCTTCCGGCAACCGCGTTCCGCGCATCAGCAGAATCTGATTGCCGTTTCTGCTCAGCCGCTCTATCTGCCGTTGCCATTCGCCGCTACCGGTTTCTCCGAAGGCTTCCATGACAGTCTGGCAGAACGTTCTGAGCAGGGGGTAGTTCTCGGCGATCTGGGTCAACGACATGCGCTGCATCTCGTGCAAAGGCGCGGCGAGAATTTGCGCCGCGCTGGTGTTCACCGAGCGCAGGCGCAATTCATGATCCAGCGCCAACACACCGGACGACAAGTGGGTCAACACGCTTTCCAGATGCACCTTGGCGCTTTCCACCACGCGCTGCTGCTGTTCGCTGGTCTGCTTGGCATCGAACAGCTGGCGCGTCATCTGGTTGAACAGGCCGGTCAGCGCGCCCAGCTCATCGCTGCTGCGAATCGGATATTGTTCGGTAAAATCTCCCTGTGCCACCGCGCGCGTTCCTTCCGCCAATGCTTCCAGCGACGACCCGAATCTTTCACTGAGATAAAATGCGGCGGACACCGCCGTCAGCAGCACAACCAGCAGGGACAGCGTCAAGGTGATCCCATACAGCCGTTTCAACCCGAGACGTGAGAGCGTCAGTTCCTGATAGTCCCGGTAAACCGCTTGCACGGTCTCGGCATCCGCTTCGATCTGCTTCGGCACCGGCTGGGTGAATTGCAGCACGTATTGCACGCCCGCTGGCGTTCTGGAATTCACCATCACCAGCGCAAGCAGCGTCAACCCTTTGTCGGGGAAGGTATCGATCACTGCATATTCGCCTTTGTCCATCGCCCGGCGCAGCAAATCATCGTCAGGCTTGTCCGGCGACCGCGCGTTGTTGGCCGGGGAAGACGCGATCAACTTCCCATTGACGGTAAAGATGGCCGCTTCCTGCGCCACATCTTCATCCACCAGCTGATCCAGGGCCTTCTGGTATTGCCCCGAATGTTTTCCTGCCAACAATGACGCGGTAAATTCCGCCTTTTTTGCAAGCTCCTTCAAACTGTTGTCGAGGCCGCTTCTGCCGAGGTTGAGGCCGCCCTCCAGGGCTTTCTCGACGCGCACGTCAAACCACGACTCAATACTCTTGTCCAGGAATTGCACTGAAACAACATAGATCAGAATGCCCGGCAATACCCCGATCAGCGTGAAAAACAACACCAATCGCAGCGTCAACTTGGCGCCGAACACCTTGTTTTTGAGCTTGTTGCGCAACCGCCACAGCTGATAGCCGACCAACCCCATCAAGCCTGATGCCAGCAAGCCGGTCAATCCGAGCAGGCTGTAATAATCGATGGAAAAGCCTTCGGTATTGGCGCTGTTGCTGGATAACAGATACAGCAATGCACCGCTTAGGGCGACACTGATGAAGATCAGATAAGTCATCGCGCCGTCACTCCGCTTTGCTATCGCCGTCGACGGCGATGTCTGCCGGACTGATCGTCCAGCGATACCAGCCGGAATCGAGTGTCCAGTCGCTGTCGGTCAGCGCATTCACCTGCAACGGTTTGGGAAGTTGCGCAATGTCCAGGCTCAGGCGCGCCGCCGCGATATAGTTGCCGTCCTTATCAAGCAGTTTGGCGGGAATAACCGTGGAACTCTGCCTGGCCAGCATGTTTATCGCATCTTCAAGGCTGGCAAAATTCTGGAATAGCGCACCGCGCGAGATGCGGTAACGGCCCGTCAGTACGCTGTAAGAAATTTTGACGGTCTGTTCGCCTTTGAATACTTCTTCGTCCAGCCACGACCAGCGCGTCAACGGCGTATCGCCCACGATAAAGTGCGGAAGGTGGCGCACCATAGTCTTTTGCGCAGAATCCAGCCAACCCCAGCGAGCATGCGTCAGCGAAAACTGACCCACAAAATAAATCGGGATGCCGCGAGACAATGCCTCTTTAACGACAAAATTCAGGTTGATGTAATAGCTGGCGGAAAGCTGGTAGCCATCCTGCTCCACACGAATATCCGCCTTGTCGATGGCAATGCCCTCGGCTTGCGCCGTTGCGGTGAACAGGCAGGCCAGCAGCACACCGAACAGCAATGCACTAAGCGATTTTTTGCAGCAAAGCATAAAAGAATCCGTCATGCTGGTGATCGGGCAACAACTGGCCCTGCATATTGTCAGGTAAAGCAGCCGGTATACGCCGTGCATCCGGTTGTTGTGCCAGAAACGACGCGACAACCTGTTCGTTCTCCTGACGAAACACCGAGCAGGTGGCGTAGAGCAATTTACCATCTTGGGCCAGCAGCCGCCACAATGCACTCAGGATGTCTAGCTGCTGCGCGGCAAAACCGGCAATATCCGTGCTGCGCCGCAGCCATTTTATGTCGGGATGGCGGCGCACCACACCGGAAGCAGAGCAGGGCACATCGGCAAGTATGCGCTGAAAGGGTTTGCCATCCCACCACACATCCGGCTCTGCGGCATCCCCGACGACCAGCTGCGCGGTCAGTTGCAGCCGCTGCAAATTTTCCGCGACCCGCTGCAATCGCTCTGCGTCCATGTCCACTGCCACCATTTCTGCATCAGCCAGCTCCAGGATATGCGCAGTCTTGCCCCCGGGGGCCGCGCATGCATCCAGCACGCGCATCCCGTCGTGGATATCCAGCAAACGTGCGGCGTATTGCGCACCGGCATCCTGTATCGAAACCAGCCCGTCAAAAAATCCCGGGAGTCTGTCTACCGGTACCGGCCTGTCCAGTTGCAGCGCATCGGGCGCGACCAAACGGGAGGATATATCCCGCTGCGTCAGTTGCATCAAGTAGTCCGCGGTTGTATTGCGGCGCTGATTGACGCGCAAAGTCATCGGCGGATGCCGGTTGCCCGCTTCAAGTATCGCCGCCGCACGTTCGCCATACTGTGCATACAGTTCATCTATCCACCATTGCGGATAACTGTATTTACCCTCTGCATTTTGTGCTGCCTGTTCCAGCAAGGCATCCCGGCTGCGCAGGAAATTGCGCAAAATCGCATTTACCAGACCGCTCACTTTCACGTTCAACATTTGCGCGGAACGCACCGCATGATCGACCACGGCATGTTGCGCAGCTTTACTGTATTGCAGTTGGTACAGCGCCACCAGCAGCACATAGTAGATACGCTGGTCCAGCATCGGCTTGTGCAGCAACAGCGCCAATATTGCGCGCAACTGACCGTAAAATCGCAATGTGCCATAACTCAGATCCTGCAAGGCTGCGCGTTGTCCCGGAGTCCATACCGATTTTTTGCGCAGCGACTTCTCCAGCACCTGATTGAGATTCCGCCCGTCCGTCAGCACCTGCTGAACGATTTGCCCGGCGGCGAGTTGTATGTTGTGCATCTATTTGCTTGAAAATTGATCGCCGACCCTGATCGGCATTGCCTGTAAAAATTGCGCTGCAGGTTGCGCCTTGCCGCCGGGACGTTGCAGCATTTCCAGCCTTAGCGCGCCCTTGCCGCAAGCAACGGTGATACCAAGTTTGTCTACCGCCAATACTTTGCCAGGTTCACCAGATATGTCGGCACCTATCCCGGCCTGCCAGATTTTTATGATTACGCCGTCCAGCCTGGTTTGGCACACCGGAAATGGATTGTATGCGCGCACCGCGCGTTCGATCTGGCAAGCATCCTGCCACCAGTCGATCTGCGCTTCGCCCTTGAGCAGCTTGGCCGCATAACACGCGGCATCATTGTCCTGTTTGACCGGCGTCAACCGGTTGTCCCCGAGCAGACGCAATGCTTCGAGTATGCAGTCCGCGCCCATCTCGGCCAGTTTGTCATGCAGGGTCTGGGCTGTGTCGCTTTGCTCGATAGGACAGGGTTTGCGCAACAGCATGTCGCCGGTATCCAGTCCCTCGTCCATCTGCATGATGGTGATGCCGGTTTCATTGTCGCCCGCCAGAATCGCCCTTTGTATCGGCGCAGCCCCGCGCCAGCGCGGCAACAGCGATGCATGGATATTCAGACAGCCATAGCGCGGCAACTGCAGCACCGCTTTCGGCAGGATCAAACCGTAAGCGGCCACCACCATTACATCCGGATCCAGTGCGGCTATCGAACGCTGTATTTCTTCGGCCTTTAAAGTAACCGGTTGTATGACTGCCAAGCCGTGCTGCATCGCGAACTGTTTCACCGGACTGGCTGTCAGTTGCATACCTCGGCCGGCGGGACGATCCGGCTGGGTCAGCACCGCGACGATCTGATGTTCCCTGTGCAGTGCAGCCAGCGCGCTGGCCGCAAACTGAGGTGTGCCGGCAAAGATGATTTTCATAATATATTTGGCATGGGAAAACCGCTGTATTAACGTAGCGAGCGAAGCTGCAGGCATGACACGACGTTGCAAAGCATTCGGGGCGAGAATGCCCGCACGCGCCTGCTCCCCGCAATCCGGCCTATGGCTAACGCACTAAAAGTAGGCAATCTGCTATCAGGCAAGCTCGGCGCAGAATTGACACTGTCGCAGGCGTACCGGGCAAAAAATGCCGAGGAACCGGAGTGTACATTCAGTACACGAGGATTTTGAGGCATATTTAACGCAGTATCAGCAAACAGAGAGTTATACAGCGTTTTTTACATGGTTTCGCGCAAACGCTTTTTCAGCTTGGCGCGAATCCGGGTCTGTTTGAGTTGAGACAGGTATTCGACAAACACCTTGCCGATCAGATGATCCATCTCATGCTGTATGCAAACCGACAACAATCCTTCTGCATCAAGCGTAAAAGTTTCACCTTTTTCATCAAGAGCGCTCACGGTGATCTTTTCCGCGCGGCTCACCGTTTCATAAATGCCCGGCACCGACAGACAGCCTTCCTCGCAATCGCTTGTACCGCTGCTGGCGATGATTTCGGGATTGATGAACACTTTCAATTGATCGTGCGTCTCGGAAACATCCACCACAATGATACGCTCATGCACATCCACCTGCGTCGCCGCCAGGCCCACTCCGGGCGCGGCATACATGGTCTCGGCCATATTACGCACCAGCTTGCGGGTGGCTTCATTGACCTGTGTAACTTTCTTCGCGACTTTATGCAGACGTTCATCGGGATACTGTAAAATTTTCAGGATTGCCATAGGTGACCTATAAATGCTTGCTAATTTAGTGTACTAGATGCAGAATTTAACGTAGCGCAGTAACTTTGCGCGCCCTTTATTATCGACTCTGCCGGAGTTCCCATGCGCAAGATTATATCGCTGATTTTCTTTATATTGCCTGTCTTGGCCTTTGCTGCCGGCTCCGATAGTCCCTCGGATATTCGCCTGAATATTCGCAGCGATGCGCCGGACCGGCACATCGTGGTCAGGGGCGACACCCTGTGGGACATTTCCGGGACGTTCTTCAAAGATCCCTGGAAATGGCCTCATATCTGGGGCCTGAACAAAGATAAAATCAAGGACCCGCACTGGATTTATCCGGGCGACGTGATCTTTCTCGATCGCAACAGCGGCACCTTGCGCATCGGTCAACCCGGCCCCAACAGTACCGAAGTGGCGGCCAGCGGAGTGAACGATACCGTAATACTTTACCCCAAAGTGCGTATATATCCGAGCGATCACGATGCCATTTCGAGCATTCCCGCCAGCGCCATCGCACCATTTCTGACGCGTCCGCTGATCATTGAAGCAGATGGGCTAAAAAATGCCCCAATGCTGATCGGTGCCCGCGAAGGTCGCGTGATACTCGGCAACGATGATACTGCTTTTGTCAAAAACCTGCCTGCCGACAAGGGTAACCAGTGGCAGATTTACCGCCCGGGCAAAACTTTTATCGACCCGGACACCGGTGAAGTACTGGGCATCGAAGCCATCTATCTGGGCAACGCCGAAGTAACCCATTTTGCTGATGTCAGCACCGTAACAATCACCAATGCTGTCGAGGAAATAAATGCAGGTGACCGTCTGGTCCTGCATTCCGAGGACGAGGCCAGCAACTATTTACCCCGCGCACCGGAAAACAAAATTTCCGCACGCGTGATTTCCATTTATGGCGGCGTATCGCAAGGTGGGCAAAACACAGTCATTACACTGAACAAGGGCAAGCGCGATGGGCTGGAAAAGGGACATGTGCTGGCTCTGTATCGCAAGGGAGAACAAGTAAAGGTTAAAAGCAAATCATTGTTCAGCTGGGACAAGGAATACACCCTGCCCGATGAACGCTACGGTCTGGTGTTCGTGTTCCGCGTGTTCGACAAGGTGTCCTACGCACTGGTAATGGAGACACGCCTGCCGGTACAGTTGTTGGACAACGCCAAAAATCCTTAACAGTCAGGGAATCTCCCGATATTTACATTTCATCCCGACTGTTTGCACAAACTCTGAATTCTTAGAGGCTCCCGGTGAATTTTGACGTTTCACTCAAAGCTTGGCTGGCACTCAGCCTGACGCGCGGTTTGGGCGGCGAAAGCGCGCGCCGCCTGTTAAAGGAATTCGGTTCACCGGACGCGGTTTTCGCCGCTTCTGTCAGTTCACTCAAATCCATCGTCAGTCCAGATGCCGCCGCCGAAATCAAAAAGGGAATTGCTGATGACGCTCTCGTCCCTGCCCTGGCCTGGCTGGAGGACAACAACAACCATATCGTCACCCTTGCAGATAGCGGCTATCCGCAAGCACTGCTGAATATCCCCGATCCGCCACTGTTGCTTTATGTGAAAGGACGGTTGGGCTTGCTCAATCAAGCCGCGCTGGCCATCGTTGGCAGCCGCAGCGCCACGCCGCAAGGCATCCACAATGCCGAGGCATTCGCCAAATCGCTGAGCGATGCCGGACTGTGCATCATCAGCGGTCTGGCGCACGGTATCGATGCCGCCGCACATCGCGGCGCTTTGCGCGGGCGGGGCAGCAGCATTGCCGTGGTCGGCACCGGTCTGGATAAAGTCTATCCTGCCGCCAACCGTGATCTCGCTCACGCGCTCGCCCAACAAGGCACGCTGGTCTCCGAATTCCCGCTTGGCACCCCGCCGTTGGCGGGAAACTTTCCGCGCCGCAATCGTCTTATCAGCGGCCTGAGTATCGGTTGTCTGGTGGTGGAAGCATCATTGCAAAGCGGCTCGCTGATCACCGCGCGGCTGGCCCTGGAACAGGGCAGGGAGGTGTTTGCCATTCCCGGTTCGATACATGCACCGCAAAGCAAAGGTTGCCACGCGCTGCTCAAACAGGGCGCGAAACTGGTCGAGACCGCCCATGATATTCTGGAAGAACTGGGCGGACAGCTTGTTTCACCCGCCCAACGGGCAAGTTCGGAAGGCCCTGACTCAGCGCTGCTTGAGCATCTCGGCTTCGATCCGGTGGATGCGGATACGCTCAGTGTGCGCTGCGGCTTGACGATAGCCGAGCTATCCGCCATGCTGTTGACACTTGAACTGGACGGACGCATCAGTGCACTACCCGGCGGTTTATACCAACGAATCCATTAACTCACTGCGCAAATCATGTTTGAAATCCTGATGTACCTGTTTGAAAGTTATTTTGACGCAGGCGGTTATCCCGAGCCAGACAAACTGTCGCGCAAACTCTCCGCTGCCGGTTTTGAGGGCGACGAAATCAGCGAGGCGTTGACCTGGTTGTCGGCGTTGCATGAGCAAAATCCCGACAGTTATCCCGACAGCCTTGAGCACGCGGGTCAGCGTCATTTTGCCGGACTGGAATTGCAGTTAATCAGTGGCGAAGCGCGCCAGTTCCTGCTATTTGCCGAACAGCAGCACTTAATTTCCGCCGTCGAACGCGAGATGATCATCGACCGTTCCGTTGCGCTGAAACAGGAAAGCCTTGCACTTGATAAACTCAAGCTGATCATGCTGATGGTGTTGTGGAATCGCCATCAGGACCTTGATCCGCTGTTGATAGAAGAATTGCTCACGCCGCTGCATTCCGCACAACTGCATTGAACCCCGGATTTAACCCCAGATTTAACAATAGACCACACGCATGGCAACCAACCTACTGATCGTCGAATCTCCGGCCAAGGCCAAGACGCTGCAAAAATATCTGGGCAAGGATTTCGAAATACTTGCCTCGTATGGGCACGTGCGCGACCTTATTCCCAAGACCGGCGCAGTCGATACCGAAAACGGTTTTGCGATGAAATACGAAACCATCGCGCGCAACAGCAAGCACATGGACGCCATCGCCAAAGCTGCCGCCGCTGCGGATCACATCTATCTGGCGCCCGATCCGGACCGCGAAGGGGAGGCGATCGCCTGGCACATTTCCGAATTGCTCAAGGCCAAACGCGGCATGAAGAACAAAAGCATGCAGCGCGTGGTGTTCTATGAGATCACCCAGTCTGCCGTGCGCGAAGCGGTCGCCCACCCGCGCGAAATCGCCCAGCCGCTGGTGAACGCGCAACAGGCGCGGCGCGCGCTGGACTATCTGGTCGGCTTCAATCTGTCGCCGCTGTTGTGGCGCAAGATCCGTCCGGGACTTTCGGCGGGGCGCGTGCAGAGTCCCGCGCTGCGCATGATTGTCGAGCGCGAGCTGGAGATCGAAGCATTCAAGAGCCAGGAATACTGGACCGTGCATCTGGATAGCCATAAGGACCACCAGCCGTTCACCGCCAAGCTGTTCCAGTACCAGGGCAAGAAGCTGGAGCAACTGAGCATTGCCAGCCAGGCCGAATATGACGCGATTTTTGCCAAGCTCAATGATGCAAAGCTGCCGCCCAAGGTGGTGCGCGTCGAGAAGAAAGCCAAGCAGCGTTATGCCGCCGCACCGTTCACTACGTCCACGCTGCAACAGGAAGCGGTGCGCAAACTCGGCATGACCGCTGACCGCACCATGCGCACCGCACAATCACTATATGAAGGCGTGGACATCGGGGGACAAACTGTCGGTTTGATCTCCTATATGCGTACCGACTCGGTTTCGCTGGCGAAAGAAGCGGTGCAGGAAATCCGCGATTACATCAGCAACAATTTCTCGCCGGAATACCTGCCGAGTACCCAGCCGACCTTCAAGAGCAAAACCAAGAACGCGCAGGAATCGCACGAAGCAATCCGCCCGACTTCTATCCTGCGCACTCCGGACAGCATGCGCGACCATCTGACCGCCGATCAGGCGCGGCTCTACGAGATGATCTGGAAGCGCACCCTGGCCTGTCAGATGGCGCCGGCCCGTTTCGACACCGTCAGTCTTGACATCCGATTGGGCGGCGACAACACGCTGTTCCGCGCCAACGGTCAGGTGATGGTATTTCCCGGCTTCATCGGGGTCTACATGGAAGACGTGGACGACGCGACCGAGGAGGAAAGCGGCAAACTGCCGCCGCTGGCCGAGGGCGATGTGTTGCCGATCGACAAGTTGTATGGCGAACAACACTTCACCCAACCCCCGCCGCGCTACTCCGAAGCCAGCCTGGTCAAGTCGCTGGAAGAATATGGAATAGGCCGGCCGTCGACCTACGCAACCATCATTTCCACGCTGCAAGCCCGTGAATACGCTATTCTGGACAAGAAGCGTTTCATGCCGACGGATGTCGGCCGTGTCGTCACACGCTTCCTTACCGACCATTTCACCCGCTATGTGGATTACGGTTTCACCGCCCACCTCGAAGACGAACTCGATGAAGTCTCCGAAGGCAAGCGCGACTGGATAGGCGTGATGGACGAGTTCTGGAAGGGCTTTTCCAAACTGATCAAGGAAAAAGCCGACATCGACCGCCCGGTTGAGTTGATCGACGAAGCTTGCCCGGAGTGCGGAAAACCGCTCGCAAAAAAGCTCAGCCGTTACGGCAGCTTCATCAGTTGCACCAACTATCCGGAGTGCAAATATAAGCGCAGCCTCAGCGGCGAATCACAGGACGATGCTTCTGCAAGAGCGGAACTGGGTGTGCATCCGGATACCAAACAGCCCGTGCTGCTGTTGCGCGGACCTTATGGCCACTATGTGCAACTCGGCGAAGTGGTGGAAGGCGAAAAGCTCAAGCCCAAGCGTGTCTCATGGCCGAAGGAAATGCCGTTGGAACAAGCCGATCTGACCAGCGCGTTGAAGTTGCTGTCCCTGCCGCGCGAACTCGGCTTGCACCCCGAATCCGGCAAAAAGGTCATCGTCAATATCGGTCGCTTCGGACCTTACATCGGGCACGACGGCAAGTTCAAATCCATTCCGCGCACCGACAGCATCTTCGACATCAGCCTGGAGCGCGCGGTTGAATTACTGGCACAGGCACGCGATGGCAACACGGTATTGCGCGTGCTGGGCGATCACCCCGACGACAAGGCCAGTGTGGAAATATGCAGCGGGCGCTACGGCCCCTACGCACGCCACGGCAAGATCAATGCGACACTGCCGAAGGGCGTGTCGCCTGATGACATCACGCTGGAAGAAGCACTGGAATTGATCGCGGCCAAGGCGGCGAAGGGGCCAAGCAGCAAAAAGTCAGCGGCCAGAACCACTAAAGCCAAGGCTGCACCCAAGGCGACAAAAACCAAGGCAGCCAAGCCCAAGACCACAGCTGCCAAGACCGCGACCACCAGGGCGAAGACTGCAGCAAAAGCAGCCAAGCCCGCCACCGGGAAGGTGACCAAGCCGGCCGTGAAGAAGGTTGCTGCGAAAAAGGTTGTCAAGGGCAAGGCCAAGCCTTAAAGCAAGCCCACAGCCTACTCGCGTTATTAATTCGTCTTAAGCTGCCATGCAGCGTGGCAGGCGACGCATTTCGTCAAAGTGTCCGATGTCATTTTCAACAGTTCTGTCGTCGGCCGGCCCTCTTCCGCAGCTTTGGCGATCTCGTCCATCTCGTGGTGTACGCTCATCCCCAGCGCCTTGAATTCCAGGGGCAATTTAGCCATCAACGCCGGATTGACCTCCGCCGTGCCGGCCATGCCCCCTGCGCGGGCGGCCTTGATGATGCGCGGTATATCGCCCTGATTGGCCCCCTCCAAAATACCCTGCGTCGCGATTAACAGACCGCGCATTTCGGACAGCACCAGCTCACGCTCTGCAGGGTGCAGCATGATCGCGGTCCTGCCATCCGTACCCGCAGCGGTACTCCCGCGCAGGAAGAACCATAGCAATACGGCAATAGTGACGACCCACAGGAGCAGGGCAATCTGCGCGAGCTTATTTGTTTTCATGGCATGATTCTACCCGTATTGCCGGTCCTTGTTGGCACAGCTTTTCAGGCTGCACGGACCGAATCAGAGATGTCAAGTCAGTTTCGACCAGGTTTATCGAGACGGCTGATTCCGGCCAGCGAAAATTCCGCAATATGCTCGCCGATTGCCTCGATTTCCTTGCGGTCGTAGCGCAACTTGGGATAGAGACGCTGCAACACCGGGTGCGAATGCCGGTAGAACAGACACTGTCCGAGGATGCTGTGCACGCAGCGGCGCAACTCTGCCTCGCCGACTTTATCGCCGACGATCTCACGCACCAGTTGGGCTAAAAACTTATGCAGCGGCGCAACGGCTTCACGCACGATCTTGTCCAGTGCGGGAGTCGGGTCGGCCAGCTCGCGCGCCATGATCTGGCATTGCGAGGAAGGATTTTTTTCATCCAGCAACATCAGCATGAAATCGCGCAGGAACAGGCGCAAGCGTATCTTCGGGCACTCGGAAACACTGGCATTGGCTTTCTGCAATGCCGCAAGCGGCGCAAAGTTCAGCGCTTCGGCAAGCAGTCCATCCTTGCTGCCGAAGTGATAATTGACCGCTGCAACATTCGCTTCTGCGCGGCGGCATATCTCGCGCACTGTCGCGCCCTGGAAGCTGTGTTCCGAAAACACCTCGCGCGCCGCATCCAGCAATCGCTTGCGGGTTTGCTCGCTGGCACTTTTGATTTCCACCTCGGTCATCATGATTTTCCGGCGACCTCCTGCGTTTGGCTCTCTGCCGAATCGTTGCTTTCACCCGCCAACGCCTTGTAGAGTTGCGTTGCAGCGCTGAGCCACGCGCGCCTCACCTGTATCGCCCCCTGCTCGGCAGCAAAGGCCTGGCGCTCTGCATCCAGCACCTCAAGATGACTGACGATACCCGCTTTATAGCGCGCCTCGACCAGGCGTAACAGATGGTCTTGCGCATCGGCATTGGCTTGTTGTGCCGCAAGCTGCTCGGCGAGTCTGTCGCGCGCACTGAGCAGATCCGCCACTTCACGGAACGCCTGCTGTATGGTTTTTTCATACTCGGCCACGGCGATCGCCTTGCGTGCCTTGGCGACATCCACGTTGGCGGAAGTGCGCCCGGCATCGAACAACGGCTCGATGATGGATGGCTGAAAACTCCATGCGCGGCTGCCCGCAGCGAACAGGCCGGATAAACTTGGGCTGGCGGTGCCCACGCTGCCGGTCAACGAGATACGCGGAAAGTAGTCGGCGCGTGCCGCGCCGATACTGGCATTCGCGGCGATCAATTGCTGCTCGGCAGCCATCACGTCCGGGCGGCGCAACAACACCTCGGCAGGCAGGCCGGCAAACAGTTCGGAACTGATGCCCTGCTCGGCGAGACTGCGTCCGGGCGGCAGATCCTTTATCTCCGTCACCGATTTGCCCAGCAGCAGGTCGAGCAGATTTTCCGCGGCGGCCTGCTGTTGCTTCAGGTTGGCCAGTTCGGCAACTGCGGCTTGATATGACCCTTCCGCCTGCAACCAATCGGTCTCGCTGGACACCCCGGCATCACGGCGGCGCGCAATCAATTCCCTGGATTCGGCGCGCGCCTTCACGGTCGTTTCGGCAAGCCGGGCGCGTTCGCGCATTTCCAGCAACGACAGGTAGCCGTTTGCCACGTCGGCGATCAGTGACAGGCGAAATGCGCGTTGTGCGGATTCGGTTGCGAAATAACTGGCCTTGGCGGCCGCATTGAGGCTGCTGACCCGTCCCCAGAAATCCAGCTCGTATGACAGCAGGTCAACGCCCACATCATAACGCTGTATTTCATACGACTTGCCCGTAAGCGATACACCGGAGGGTGTCAGCGATGCATTCCGCGTCGCCGCCAGATTCAAATTCGGCAGCCGGTCAGCCCGCTGTATGCCATATTGCGCGCGGGCTTCAGCGATACGCGCGGTGGCGACGCGAAGATCGCGATTGTTCTCCAGCGCTACGCTGATCAGCGCCTGCAAACGCGGGTCGGGGAAATAATGTTGCCAGTCGGTAACCGCAATCCCACCGGCGGCTTTCAGCTTCACGCTGTCCGGCCAAGCCTGGGGAATGGGCGCACTGGGCCGCTGATAGGCTGGCATCATCGAACAGCCGCCCAGCACGGCGGCCAGCATGATCAGCGCGGATTTATTGTATTGCCTATTCATGATGGCTCTCCCCGTGTTCGGCGGGCTTGCGCGCGTGTCCCGGAAAGATGCGCCTCACCACCACGAAAAACACCGGCACCAGAAAGACTGCCAGCAAGGTCACGGCCAGCATCCCACCCATCACGCCGGTGCCGATCGCATGACGGCTTTGCGCACCCGCGCCGACCGAAAACGCCAGCGGCGATACCCCGGCGATAAAAGCGATCGAGGTCATCAGTATCGGCCGGAAGCGCAGACGGCAAGCCTCCAGCGTTGCCTCGATCGCACTCATGCCGCTGTCTTGCAGCCTGCGCGCGAACTCGATGATCAGGATGGCGTTCTTGGACGACAGCCCGATGATCGCGATCAAGCCCACTTTGAAATACACGTCATCGGGCAGTCCGCGCAGGGTGACGGCCAACACCGCGCCGAATACACCCAGCGGCACGACCAGCAGTACCGCGAACGGGATCGACCAGCTTTCATACAATGCGGCCAGGGACAGGAATACGACAATCAGCGAGACTGCGAACAGCATCGGAGCCTGGGATCCGGACTGCAACTCTTCATAAGTGGTTCCCGACCATTCGTAACCGATACCCGGCGGCAGTTTCTGTGCGATCTGCTCCATCGCGGCAACGGCTTCGCCGCTGCTGCGCCCGGGTGCCGGTCCGCCCGCGATCTTCATTGAGGGCAGACCGTTATATCGGTCAAGCTTGGGTGAACCGGCCGTCCAGTGCACCGAGGCCAGTTCCGATAACGGAACCATCTCGCCTTTGTCGTTGCGTACCGAGACCCGCAATATGTCCTTGGGCGTACGTCGTATATCCGGCTCGGCCTGCATTTGCACCTGCAACGTCCGTCCCTGGCGCGTGAAATCGTTGATATAGGCTACGCCCAAAGTGGACTGTAAAGTATCATTCAGATCCGCGATGGTGACCCCCAGGGTCTCTGCCTTCAAGCGGTCGATATCCAGCGACAGTTGCGGTCCGGCCTCCTGGCCTTCGGGACGGACGCCGGCCAACATCGGACTTTGCGCGGCCATGCCCAGGGCCATATTGCGTGCCTCCAGCAGCTTTTCCCGCCCGACTCCGCCGCGGTCTTCGAGCCGGAAGTCAAACCCGCCCAGTGCCGCCAATTCGGGTATCGGCGGCGGATTGACCGCAAAGATCATTGCCTGTTTGATCCTGAACAACGCCATGTTGGCCTTGCGCACCAGATCAATCGACGAACTGCCCGCCGCGGTTCGTTCATCCCAGGGTTTGAGAGTCACAAACACGATACCGACATTCTGGCCGCGCCCGACAAATGAAAAGCCCGCCACCGCGATCACGTGCTGAACTTCCTTTTGTCCGAGATAGTATTTTTCCATCTTGGACAACACTTCAAGTGTACGGGCCTGGGTGGCGCCCGGAGGAAGCTGGACGACGTTGATGAAATAGCCCTGATCCTCTCCCGGCAAAAAGCTGCCGGGCAGTTTGCTGAACAACCATCCCATCGCAATAAAAATCACCGCATAGACCAGCAAAAATCGCGAGGTCCTTCTTACGATCTTGCCTACGCCCGATGTGTAATGTGTTGTGGTACGCGCGAAGAAACGGTTGAACCAACCCAGAAATCCGCGCGTCGGCAACACATCTTCCTTACCGGGCGTGTGTTTGAGCAAAGTCGCACACAGCGCCGGTGTCAGCGTAAACGCCATCAGCGCGGAGAACATCATGGCCAGCACCAGCGTAACGGCAAATTGACGGTAAATTGCCCCTGTCGATCCCGGGAAGAAAGCCATCGGGATGAACACGGCCATCAGCACCAGCGAGATTGCGATGATGGCGGCGACGAGCTGATCCATCGCCTTGCGCGTCGCATCGCGCGGCGACAAGTTCTCCGTGCTCATGATGCGCTCGACGTTTTCCACCACCACGATGGCATCGTCCACGACAATACCGATTGCCAGCACCATGGCGAACAGGGTCAGCACATTGATGGAATAACCCAGCAGATAGAGCCCGACCAATGCACCCACCAGCGCGACCGGGATGACGATTGCGGGAATCAGCGTCGCGCGCCAGTTTCCCATGAACAGGTACATCACCAGAACCACCAGCAACAATGCCTCGGCCAAGCTCTTCAGAATCTCCCTGATGGAAATATCGATGAACTTGGAGGTGTCATAAGGCACAACCCAACTGACGCCCTTGGGGAAATATTTGGCCAATTCCGTCATCTTCGCCTTGACTGCCTTGACGGTTTCCAGCGCATTCGCGCCGGGCGTCAACCGAATCGCGATCGCCGCGGTGGGTTGTCCATCGATGCGGGCTGCCCTGTTGTAGTCCTGCGCACCCAGTTCCACACGCGCCACGTCCTTTACGCGCAACGTGGATCCATCCGGATTGCTGCGCACGATGACGTTGCCGAATTCCTTGGGCGTGGATAATCTGCTTTTGGTGACGATGACCGCGTCGAGTTGTTGTCCGGGTGCTGACGGCAATTGCCCAAGCTCCCCGGTCGCCAGTTCGGAGTTTTGTGCGCGCACTGCATTGGCCACATCAGCGGGAGAAATATTGTACTGTTGCAGCTTGTCCATCTTGAGCCACAGACGCATCGAATACTCGGTGCCGAACAGCAGCGCCTCGCCCACGCCAGGCACACGCTGGACACTGTCGAGCACGTTGGCACTGGCAAAGCTGCCCAGCGCGACATCGTTCAGGCTTTTGTCCGGAGAATACAGCGCGATGAACATCACATAGTTGCGCGCCGATTTGGTTACGTTGACGCCCAGGCGGCGCACCGCGTCGGGCAGGCGTGCCTCCGCGCGCTTGACGCGGTTCTGAGCCTCGACCGAGGCCAAATCAAGGTTCGTTCCCGCCTTGAACGTCAGCGTGATACTGCCGGTTCCCAGTTCTGATGAGGATTCCATGTAGAGCAGGTGCTCGATGCCATTCATTTCCTGCTCGAGCAATGACACCGCTGTTTCTTCGATGACCTGCGCCGACGCTCCCGGATAATTAATGGTAATGGACAATGCGGGAGGCGCGACAGACGGGTACTGGGCAACCGGCAGATTTTTCAGTGCCAATGTTCCGGCCAGCAGAATGACGAGCGCGATTACCCATGCAAAAATCGGGCGGTCTATGAAGAATTTTGCAAACATGGCGAATCCTTAGGGTTTGGCAGTGGCTGAAAATGCGGTAGCGTTGTCCTCCGGCAGCGGTACCGGCTTCACCTGCGAACCGGGACGCGCCTTCTGCAATCCGTTTACGATCACCCTCTCACCCGCTTTGAGACCTTCGGTTATGACGAAATCATCGCCCACCATGTCGCCAACCTTCACCGGCATCGGCATGACCTTGTCGTCCGTACCGACCACCATCACAAACTGGCCTTGCGGTCCGATTTGCACGGCTTTTTGCGGCACACGTATGACATTCTCCGCCAGCGCCTCCGGAAACCGGATACGCACGAACATGCCGGGCAACAGTTCGCGCTTCGGATTCGGAAACTCGGCGCGCAACGATACTGAGCCGGTGCCCGGATCCACAGCCATATCAGTGAAGAATATCTTGCCCGGCAACGGGTAGACACTGCCGTCTTCAAGCAGCAATTCCACCTTGGCAGATCCGGCATGCTTAAGTGTTCCTGCCCTGAATGCCTGTTCCAGGCGCAACAGATCTGAACCGGACTGGGTGAAATTGACATAGATGGGATCAAGTTGCTCGATGGTGGCCATCAGCGTCGCGTCTCCCTTGCCGACCAGGGCGCCTTCCGTCACCAGCGCGCGGCCGATACGCCCGGAAATGCTTGCCGGAACTGTGGTGTAAGCCAGGTCTTCCGCCGCGCGCGTCGAAGCGTCTTCGGCTTGCTTGGCCTTGGCTTCGGCCAGATCGAATTCCTGCTGGCTGATCGCCTTGATCTCCAACAGGGGTTTGTATCGTTCTACATTCTGGCGTGCAACATTCAGGTCTGCCCTGGCCGATACCGCAGCAGTCTTGTAGATATGCGGATCGATTTGAAACAGGGATTCGCCCGCTTTGACATCACTGCCTTCCTTGAAAAATCTCTTTTCCACCACCCCCTCGACACGCGCACGCACCTGTGCGGTGCGATATGCCTGCAATCGCCCCGGCAAATCCTGGGTTAGCGTCGCCTTGCCCGGAACGACGGTAATCACATCCACCTCGGGCGGCGGCATGGTCGAACCAGGCCCGGCACCCGCTGCCGGCTTGTCAGCACCGCCGCAGCCGGATAGAGCAGCCGTGATCAACAGGATTGAAATGATTGGTTTGATTGGAGTTGTCATGTTGGGAATCTCTGTATGATTTTGTAAATGCTATCCATTAACTCTGTAAGAAAAAACGATGACTGATGCCCCGCTGCCTATCAAGGTTTTTGGTGACCTGGCAGAATGGCTTCACAACGTGATTGCCTGCTAAAACTGCGGTGAAATCATCTTCACCGCTCCGATGCACGAATTGCCTGGTGATTTTCGCGGCACGCTTGCCATGAATGTTTTGCAGTCCAAACTTCCCGAATATCCGAGAATCACAAATCGTCCAACCACTGTATCAAACGATTGTTTGAAAGTAAAACAGGATGTGTCGATATCCCCCGATCAAGCAGGGTTTTTGATTTGCAAAGCGCGCTGGTACAGCTCGTTACGGCTGGCTCCGGTGATCTTCGCAGCGAGTTGCACCGCCTGCTTGAGCGGTAGTTCGTCGAGCAGCTTGGACAGTGTGGCTAGAGCCTCGGAAGGCAATCCCGGCTGTGGTATCGCGCCGGAAACCAGCACGACGAACTCGCCGCGTTGCTGATTGCTGTCGGATTGCAGCCAGGCTTCGGCTTCGCACAGCGCGCAGGCATGTATCGTCTCGAACAGCTTGGTGATTTCGCGGGCCAGCACGACCTGTCGCTCGCCTCCCAATACCGAGCACAAATCTGCGACACATTCGACGATGCGGTGCGGTGCCTCGTAAAACACCAGCGTGCAGGGGTAACTTATCAACGATTGCAGCGCGGTACATCGCGCTGCGGATTTGTTGGGCAAGAACCCATAGAACAGGAAATGCGGATCGTTCAAGCCAGATGCAGATAAAGCCGCCATCGCCGCACTCGCCCCGGGGATTGGAATGACGCGCAAGCCTGCTGCCCGCACCGCCTGCACCAGCAAGGCGCCGGGGTCGCTGACAGCGGGAGTCCCGGCATCGCTGACAAAGGCGACGCTCTGCCCGGCCTGCAGCAGTGCGATGATTTTTTCCGCCGCGCCCCGTTCGTTATGCTGATGTACCGCAATCAATTTGTTCGCGCTGATAGCGTGGTGGGACAACAAATGTGCGGTGTTGCGCGTGTCCTCTGCCGCCAGCACGTCTGCTGCGGCCAGCACCTCGAGCGCGCGCAGGGTAATATCACGCAAATTTCCTATCGGGGTGGCAACTACATATAATGCGGGTTCCAACTTCTGCGGATGTTTGTTATGCAACGTGTACTCCTCCTACTCTCGACTTTGTTCGCACTATACGCCTGTACCAGCACAGTACAGCAGCCGCAGCCCGTGTCCCCGCCCGCGGTCATTGAACAGCCGGCTGCCGCCTCCGGCGTCGTTGCAGCGCCCGCAACCCCTGCAGCTGTTGAAACAATACCTGCTCCTGTCGTGCTTCCGAATATAGAGCCGTTTCCTCACATCGCGCTGCTGCTGCCGGTGAAATCGCAAATATTCGGCCCAGCAGCCAATGCAGTTGAGCAGGGGTTTTTTGCCGCGGCTGATTCGAATCACAAAAGGCTGATGATGCCGATACGCGTTTATAGTGATTTTGACGAAAACACCAACGTCGTTACCGCTTATCGCCAGGCCATCGCCAACGGCGCGCGCGCCGTGGTGGGACCGCTGACGCGCAACGGTGTCAGTGCGCTGGCGGCCGAGCGAGACATTCCGGTGCCGACGCTGGTATTGAACATGGTAGACGGTCAATTTGCTCCGCAATTGTATTTTTTTGGCATGGCAGTAGAAGCCGAAGCGCGGCAAGTTGCGCAACTGGCCAAACAGCAGGGTCTGCATCAGGCCATCATCGTTACCACCCACATGCCACTGTCCCAGCGTTTGCAGTCGGCTTTTGAGGATGAATGGACAAATTCGGCCCATGGTGCAGACAGAGGCATTTTGCGCGAGATCGAATACAACGGTGACCCCGCCGTGTTTGCCGATATCGCCGATTTAACTGATACCATGGTCTTTCTCGCTACCGATGCCGAAAATTCGCGTCTTATTCGCCCTTATCTTCCGAACAAGTTGACGGTTTACGCCACCTCGCAGGTCTTTACGGGTAATGACAACGTTCTGGCCAATTACGACTTGAATGGTGTCCACTTTGTCGATATGCCATGGCTGCTGCAACCCGACCACCCGGCCGTGATGATTTATCCGCGTTCCAACCCGCCGCTTTCGGCAGGCCGTGAGCGGCTTTACGCATTGGGAATAGACTCGTTCCGGCTGATTGAATTGATGCTTGCAGGCAAAATCAATACCGCTTTGCCGCTGGACGGCGTAAGCGGCCAAATTCGACTCAATGGTCACAACTTCGAACGCACGGCGATTCCGGCCGTGTTTGCCCAGGGACGTGCGCAACTGGGGGACGCACCCGCTGCTCCTTCCTCACAAATGTTCCCTGCACAGGCAATCAGCCCTCCATGATCAGCCAGGGTGCACAGGCCGAACAACTGGCAGTGCAGTATTTGCAGCAGCAGGGTTTGAGATTGGTCGTGCAAAATTATCGCGGCCGGTTTGGCGAGATCGATTTGATCATGCAGGATGGAACAACGCTGGTATTCATCGAGGTACGCTTGCGGCGCAATGCCGGCTTTGGCGGTGCAGCGGCCAGCATCGATGCACGCAAGCAACAGCGCATCATCAGTACCGCGCAACAATATCTTGCCGGTCTCGCGCGCATCCCGGCATGTCGCTTCGATGTTGTCCTGCTGGACGACGCGGAAGGGCGCAACATGCAATGGCTCAAGAATGCGTTCGATGCCTGATTCGGTTAATATTCACAATTATCGATTACGCAACTGCCTATCATGGACATCAACAAACGCATCATCAAGCATTTCAAGGACAGCGCGGAAATCAAGCTGAAGGTCAAGGACAGGCTGGCAAAACCCATCGCCGACAGCGCGCAGATCTTTTTCGACTGTGTCACCAACGACCACAAGATTCTGTGCTGCGGGAATGGCGGCTCGGCAGCCGACGCCCAGCATTTCGCAGCAGAACTGATCAACCGTTTTGAAAAAGAGCGCCCCGGCTTGGCCTGTATCGCACTGACCACCGACAGTTCGGTGCTGACTTCAATCGCCAATGATTACGACTATAACCAGATATTTTCCAAGCAGGTTCGCGCGCTGGGCCTGCCCGGCGACAGCCTGCTGGCGATTTCCACCAGCGGCAATTCGCCGAACGTGGTGGCCGCCATCCACGCCGCCCACGAACGCGATATGCGCGTGATCGCGCTGACCGGGCGCGATGGCGGTGAAATGGCTCGCGCGCTGCGTGCAAATGATGTGCTGATTTGTGTGGATGCACAAAGCACCGCGCGCATCCAGGAAGTGCATTTGCTGAGCCTGCATTGTCTGTGCGATATCATCGATTTTCTTCTGCTGGGTGAATGATCGCGTGCCCTTGCTCCGCTGCACAGATCGCCTGAATTTCTGAATGTATCCGGCTCCCGCTTTCGAAAAAAAACTATGCACGGCTGGCGACCTCGCCGCACGGGCAAGCGCGCTGCCGCATCCGCTGGTGTTCACCAACGGCTGCTTCGACGTGCTGCACCGCGGCCATGTGACCTACCTTGCCCAGGCACGCGCGCTGGGTGGTTCACTAATCGTGGGCGTCAACAGCGATGCCTCGGTGAAGCGGCAAGGCAAGGGCGACGACCGGCCGATCAACTCCGAGCAGGACCGCATGATGGTGCTCGCCGCGCTGGAGTCGGTCAGTCTGGTGGTGCTGTTCGACGAGGACACGCCGCTAAACCTGATCCTCGCCTGCAAGCCAGACGTGCTGGTCAAGGGCGGCGACTGGACGCCGGACCGCATCGTCGGCGCGAAGGAAGTGCAGGGCTGGGGCGGCTCGGTGCACAGCATCCCGTTCCTGCATGAACGTTCCACCACCGCCTTGCTGAAAAAAATCCGTAGTCTTTAAATCCGCAGTCCCGTTCGCCGTTTGGGCTACCCCCTGCAGCCTGGCAATAGCTGACCCAGCAAGATTCGGGTCGCCTTCTTTCTTCGCGGCGCGCATCATTACTGGTGCAAAGTCGAAAGGAATACCTGCATGTCCGATTATGAACGCATCGCCCAGGCGATTTCATTCATCACCAGCCGGGTTGACAGCCAGCCGGGACTGGAAGAGATCGCCGCACATCTTGGCCTGAGTCACTTCCATTTCCAGCGCCTGTTCAGCCGCTGGGCGGGTGTGACACCGAAGCGTTTCCTGCAAGTGCTGACCCTGGAACGGGCCAAGCAGTTGTTGCAGGAGTCGAGGCCGCTGCTTGAAGTCTCCGATGCCATCGGCCTGAGCAGCGGCTCGCGACTGTACGACCACTTCGTGCAACTGGAGGCGGTCACGCCCGGCGAATACAAGAGCGGAGGGCACGGCGTGACAATAGAGCATGACATACAGGAAACGCCGTTTGGTGTAGTGTTCATTGCGGCCACACCCAAGGGGGTATGCCAGATTGCGTTTCTGGACGATGAAGCACCCGAAGGACATCTGGCTGCATTGCGCGAGAAGTGGCCCAGGGCGCTGATGCGCGATAATCCAGGGCGGATGCACGCAATCATCAAGACCATGTTCAAGGGGGGTGCGAAGCCGGACCGCCCCTTGTCCCTGCATGTATCCGGCACGAATTTTCAGGTCAGCGTGTGGAAGGCATTACTGCGAATTCCGCCGGGCAAGGTCGTGAGCTATGCCGAGGTGGCTTCCGCCCTCCACCGGCCCCGCTCGGCCAGGGCGGTGGGCACTGCGATTGGGGCGAACCCGGTCGCCTTCCTCATTCCCTGCCACCGCGTCATCCAGCAAAGCGGCCTTGTTGGCGGGTATCATTGGGGAACAACCAGGAAGCACGCGATCCATGCATGGGAAACGGCAAGGAGCGAATGACTGTTTGATTATTTTGTCGCTGCCATTTCCCGGAGCTTGCTGACCGTGTTCCAGTTGCGGCCGGTCATGGGCACACCGAGCAGGCGCTCCATGTTTACCACCAGTTTCGAGCGGCCGATGCCATCCGGCGCATACAGGTAGAACATGTCACCCTTCAATGCGCACCGTTCGCTGCTTGCCCTGATCTTTTCGATCCCGGCCAGGTCGGGCTTGGTTGGAATCTCCGCAAGGAAAATGAAGTGCAGGGTGTTGCCCGCGGATTCCGCATCGGGAAAGGGATTCGCCCTGATGATCTTTCCCAGTCTGGCCGCATCGAGCAGCAGCACCCTGGGTTCGAAGCCGCGGCTTTTCCTAATCGCGGCGCCGATCTGCGCGGAGAGCTGCGCCGCATCGACCGCCTTGCCCTGGAACACGACGTTGCCGCTCTGGATGTAGGTGCGGATGTTTTGCAGGCCCAGCTTTTCCAGCACCGCGGCCAGCTCCTTCATCGCCAGCTTGTTGTGGCCGCCGATGTTGATGCCGCGGAACAGCGCAATGAAAGTTTTCATGAAATCATTTGCGGCTGCGTTTCGCCTGCGCGTCCAGCAGCACCTTGCCCTGTTCGGTGAACTTCCACCACGAGACGGATTCGCCACTGTCCAGGTAATGCTTCGCCGCCATCAGCGTGTAAAGCACGCAGGGATCGTGGCGCTGCCCCATGCTGCCGGCAAGGGCGAGGTAAGTCTTGAGCGGGTCGCGCTGCGCAAGCTGTTGCGGGGTCAGGATGCCGAGACCGCGCAGGTCGGCGGCGATGGATTTGCCGATGTTGGGGAGGTCTTCCAATCGGCTGGCGGAGGTTGTCGGTTTTCTTTGCATGGGGAAACGTGGTTCGTTTAGCTGTTCCTTAAGTTCTGGCGGAATGATGAACCTGGTTTCATATTCTCTGCAAGGTGAAATCGCTATTTATTATTCCTGCTTTTCGGCCATAGCTGCCGCCCGTAGGCAATCAGATTTCGTCGGCTGGGAGCGTCTGCTTTTTTGAATATCGGGCGGCAGTTCCCGACACATTCCGGAAGTTCAACTTTCTCAAAAGCGGTTACTCAATTATTAGTTACAACAATGACAGTACCGCATAAACTGCACCATGAAAAATTCTCTCGATATCATCCTGGCTTATCACCAGCGCACCAAACACCAATTGAATCGTTATGCAGCGGGGCCGGGTGGCTTGGACTGGAAGAACCAGCCGGATCCTTTCCGCAATTTTACCGGCAGCCCGCAACTGGAATTGCCCTTGCTGGCCGATGAGCCTCATCGCACCTATACCGATCTCTACAAGACGGATGAAACTACGCGGGAACCGTTGACATTGAGCGGCATTGCCGCCCTGCTTGAACTCTCCTTCGGCATTTCCGCATGGAAGCAGTACGATGGCACGCGCTGGGCCCTGCGCTGCAATCCCTCCAGCGGCAATCTGCACCCCACTGAGGCTTATGTGATTACTGAAGGATGCAGCGGCATTGTGAATGGCGTACATCACTATGTGAGTCGCGATCACGTTCTGGAACAGCGCTGCCGTTTTGACGTGACGGGAAGCGGCAGCGAACCGAGCTTGCCGCCCGCTTCTTTTCTCGTGGGCCTGTCATCGATCCATTGGCGCGAAGCATGGAAATATGGCGAACGCGCGTACCGGTATTGCCAGCACGATGTGGGTCATGCCATCGCGGCCGTCCGCTATGCATCCGCAGCACTGGGTTGGAAGGCGCATGTGCTAAGTTCATGGAGTGACGGGGATATCGGCGCCATATTGGGTGTTGACCGCGATGCAGATTTTGCCGGGGCCGAACGCGAACACCCTGACCTGATGCTGATTGTAACGACACAGCCATCTGGTTCTGCCCACCGCCCGTTCACACCGGGCGCACTCGTGCGCGCTGCCAGAGGCGGCCGCTGGCAAGGGCAAGCCAACATGCTTTCTGCGCATCATCTGTTCGATTGGCCTGTGATTGACGAAGCCGCCCATGCCTGCACCAAGCCTGAAACGCAGGACGCACCTTGGCAAGCCCGCATGCTGCCTGACCCGCTAAGCAGTATCTGCAATCAGTCGGCGGTCGAAATCATCAAGCAACGGCGCAGCGCACAGGAATTCGACGGAGTGAGTTCGATTCCCGCCAGCAGTTTCTACCGCATGCTGGACATGACCTTGCCACGCAGTACCGTTCCACCATGGGATGCAATAGGATGGGAGCCGCGTGTTCATCTGGCATTGTTTGTCCATCGTGTCGACGGCCTTGTACCCGGACTGTATATTTTTCTGCGCAACGCTCATATTGCAGCCAAACTACGCGCAGAATTATCCTCCCAGTTCGACTGGATTCAGGTAGAAGACTGCCCAGCGCACCTCCTGCTATTCCGGCTCGTTGCGGCTGATGTACGGAATGCAGCGCGTACCTCGTCCTGTCACCAGGATATCGCTGCCGACGGCGCGTTCAGCCTCGGCATGTTGGCAGAATATGAAACTAGCTTGGCGCAGGGGCCGTGGGTTTATCGCCAGCTGTTTTGGGAAGCCGGCATCCTCGGGCAGATTCTCTACCTCGAAGCCGAAGCAGCGGGGGTACGCGGTACGGGCATCGGCTGTTACTTTGACAATGCTGTCCATGACCTGCTTGGCATTCAGAACCAGAGCTTGCAAAGCATGTATCACTTCACTGTTGGCGCCGCACTCACGGATACCCGCTTACAGACTCTACCGGCCTATGCTCACCTGAAGCGTTCATGAGCGGCAAATACACGACTTACAGGTGAATGGCCGCAATTGGCACGGAACAGAAGTCTACTCTTCAAAATTAACGGCCGTAAAGCAGACTCTCACAGCCAACGAAATCCGATTACCAGTGGGCGGCAGCTTTGGCCGATTTTCAGACCGCCTTCCATGCAGCCTTAACAGTCACAGGTGCCCGTGGTACCACTGCTAAATTTGATTGTCAGCTCTACACAAAAACCCTGGCCATGTTGATCACCGCAATCAATCAGAGACAGCATCCGGCTTTCATCAGCCCTTTGACCTGAGATGTTTTGCAAGAAGCGCGAAAAAGCGGGACACAGGTCGGCGAATTGGGAGGCGAAGAGAACGGGGAAGTGGCTGACTACAGGCTCTTGCCGTCGAAATAGTGCACCGGCAATGCATCCAGGTCGGCTTCTTCCAGGCAGCGCACGTTGATCGCAGCCATCGCGACGCCATCCTTGCTGGACTCGCCGAAAACATGAATACCGCACGTCGGGCAGAAGCGGTGCTTGATGCGGTGCTTATTGAACGTATAGGTGGCCATGTCTGCCTCCGGTGTATGCAAATGCAGTTGCGTGCGCGGCACGAACCACATCTTTGCGCCTTTACGCCGGCAGATCGAGCAGTTGCATTCGGTCACCTTTTCCAGCGCGCCCTCCACGTCGAATGCGATCCTGCCGCAGTGGCAACTGCCTTTCCATGTTTTCGTTTCGCTCATGTGTGCTCCTTGGTGATTGGACTGTTTACGGAATCGCTATCTTAATTTCTCTTTTGCATAGGCCACCAATTGATCGAGTGCCTTGCCCCAGCCCTGCTCGAATCCCATTGCCGCATGCTGTGCATGCGCCGCCATATTTTCGTGCAGCACGGTGGCGGTGTATTTTGTGCCGCCGTTGTGATCAGCCAGCTCGATGAAGGCCGTCATGGCAAATCCGCCTTCTGGTGCGGATGCGGGACGGAAGCCGGGCGCAACTGCATTGCTCCAGGTCAGCCTCGTGTTTTCGATCACTTCGAGGTAACAGCCGGAGTTCGGGAAAGACTGTCCTTCCGGCGATTGCATCACGGTATGGAAACGTCCGCCCGGGCGCAGGTCGATCTCGCAGGCGATGGTCTTCCAGGGCAGCGGACAGAACCAGGGCATGAGATGCTCCGGCGTGGTCCAGGCCTTCCATACCAGTTCCCTCGGCACGCCGACGATGCGCTCGAATCTCAGGTCGAGTCGGGATTGAAAATTTTGGACGGGTTCATTGCTTGCTCCTTGTCAGTCTTTTGCCATGCAGTTGAACATCCACTGGGTGCCGAATTGGTCGGTAAGATTGCCAAAGTAGCCGCCCCAGAACATTTCCGTCAGCGGCATCCCGATCTTGCTGCCCGTCGCCAGCGCATTGAACAGGCGCTCCGTTTCGGCGCGCGTGTCCGGCTCCAGGTTGAGGTAGACATTGTTACCCGGCTTGACCGACATGCCCATGGATTCCGGTGCATCCGTGCCCATCAGCACATGGCCGCCCAGTATCGGCAGCGCGACGTGCATGACCAGGTTGCCGTCCGCCTCGCTCAACGGCGGCTGGCCGGGCTGCGGCAGGATGTCCTTGAAACGCGCGATCGGGTCCGAGAATTCTGTGCCGAAAATCGATTTGTAAAATTTGAATGCTTCCTCGGTGTTGCGGGAAAAGTTCAGGTAGGTGCTTACGCTTGCCATTTTGTGTTCCTCCTTATCTTGTTGAACTACTATTCGACTGTGCCGTTGATCTTCAGACAAACGACCCGGCTTTGATTGCGCCGGCGGGTTCGTAGCTCGCGATAATGACTCCGCTCGTGGCAATTTTTGAATCAATGAGTTTGAACCCCTCGGGGCGTGTTCCTTCGGCGAAAAGTCGTTTGCCCGGCCCCAGCGTCACCGGAAAAATCCACAGGTGCATCACGTCGACCAGCCCGTTTACCAGCAGCGTCTGGATGAGATTGGCGCTGCCGTGGATCCAGAGATCCGGCGCGTCCATTTGCTTCAGTTTCCTGATCTCGCCGACCACATCTCCCGTGACCAGCGTCGAGTTATGCCAGGACAATTCCTTGGGGTTGTGGGAAACGACGTATTTCCGGGTGCTGTTGAAGGGTTGCGCGACCGTCCCGTCCTTTTTCGCCGTCGGCCAGTAGGCGGCGAAAATATCGTAGGTGCGCCTGCCCAGCAGCAGCTCGAACGGGAGCCCCATGAAACCATTCATGACGCCGCCCATCACGTCGTCCCAGTAGCCGAACGACCAGCCGCCGTGACTGAAACCGCCCTCGCGATCTTCGTCCGGCGCGCCCGGCGCCTGCATCACGCCATCGAGAGAGATGAATGTGGTTGTGATGATTTTTCTCATGGTTTGCTCCTTATGTCAGGAAGTTGTTGTTCCGTCATAGACCTGTCTGAGTGTTGCGATATCGAACTTCTTCATCTTGAGAAATGCCTGTGTCACACGCGTGCGCTGATCCGGCGTGCCCGCCAGCATCTCGCCCATTTGCGCGGGAACGATCTGCCACGACACGCCGAATCCATGGAAGCGAATCATTGTTGAATCCCTGCGGCCCCCACCACTGCATGATGTGCGCGGGATCGGTCCATGCCTGCCATACCAGTGATCGCGGGGCATCAAAGGTGCGGATGAACAATAATTCCGTTTGCTCGGCAATGCTCATGTTGCTCACGTTTACGTTCTGACTCCGTAGTGCAAGCACACCACGCCCGACGCAAAAATTTTACTTTTCACCAAATTGAGCGCAGTTCTGTCCTTGATGTTTTCGAATAAGGGAATGCCATCCCCCAGTAATATCGGGTTGATGAACAGCCAATACTCGTCGATGAGGTTTTCCGCCATCAGTGCATGAGTGGCGGTGGGGCTGCCAAACATCAGGATTTCGCTACCCGCACCCTGTTTAATTTTGGTGATTTCCTCGGTTAAATTACTGTTGATGATTTTTGTATTGGCGTGATTTTTTTCTTGCAACGTTTTCGACAATACGATTTTGCGAGCCTGCTTGTACCAGCGCGAATGCGCAATGTCGTGGCGGCTGGGATTGGGCTGGTCTGCTGCGGTAGGCCAATACGATTCCATCATCTGATAAGTCGCACGCCCATACAATGCGGTGTCGGTCGCACCGATGCGCTGCTCTACATAATCAAACAAATCTTCGGTAATGCTTATCCAGCCAAGGCTGGCCATGCCCTCATCGGTCGAGGCGACAAAACCATCCAATGACACATGTACAAACGAAACGATTTTTCTCATGACTTTCTCCCCGATTAAATTTTTGATACGTAGCCTGAAAGGCGCGCCAATGTTTGATTTCCACCTTCAACCGCACCATATTTTTCAATCACCATGTTGCGCGCCTCCGCAGTAGAAAAGAGAAGTCGTATGGTTACTTTGGTTTGCCCACCCACCACCTCGAATGTCCACGTTGCATCAAAATTCGCATCAGGGTCTCCCTTGTGTCTTCCACCGTTGGATAACTCAATACGTTCAGGTTTAACGATAGCGGTGTACACACTTTTGTTCGGATAATTCGTACCATCTGGTCCGTGCATGACGTGATTCCATTCGCCGCCCACCCGAAAATCCATTTTCTCCAGCGTGTTGGTAAAACAGTTCGGCCCCCACCAATGCACGACATGCTCAGGGTTAGTCATCACCTCCCACACCAATTCACGCGGCGCATCAATCAATCGAGTGATGACTATTTCGCGGTCGGCGGTGCTACCTGTGTTTTGCAGTTGTGCGTCCATTCTTCTTTTCCTTTTCAGGCTTTTCGGCGGCTTGCAGCTGTTTCAGGTAGGCATCGAGCCTGTCGAAACTTTGCTCCCAGTGCTGGCGGTACTGTTCCAGCCAGTCGGTGGCCTGCTTCAGCGGCACCGGCGCGATGCGGCAGGGGCGCAGTTGCGCATTACGGCCACGCTCGATCAGACCGGCGCGTTCCAGTACCTTGAGGTGCTTGGACACGGCGGGCAGGCTCATCTCGAAAGGCGCAGCCAGTTCGTTGACCGAGGCTTCGCCCGACGCGAGCTTGGCGAGGATGGCGCGCCGCGTGGGATCGGCAAGCGCCGCAAAAGTATCTGTGAGATGGTCTGTTCTCATACTATATTTTCCGCCGATGTATTTAACCATTTGGTTAAATTAATGCCGCTGCAAAAAAATGTCAAGACCTGCCATGGTCACTCCTTGCCCCCAACCTTGTTGCCGGCAGGGATGAGCCGATTTGTAGAATACCCTCAGGCTTGCGATAATGCGCCATCCAAACCAACCAGGCCGCTATGACCACACCCACCGAAATCACCCTGCACCAGCAATCCCGCGAACTGGAGATAGCCTTCTCCGACGGCTTGCGCTGCAAGCTGCCATTCGAGTTTCTGCGAGTGAATTCACCCTCTGCGGAAGTGCGCGGACACGGCCTTGGACAGGAAGTGCTGCAGGTCGGGAAACGCAATGTGAATGTGCTGAACATCGAGCCGGTGGGCAGCTATGCGATCAAGATCGACTTTGATGACGGCCACGACACCGGACTGTACAGCTGGTCATACCTGAGGCTTCTGGGCGAACATCAGGATAAAATCTGGCAGGAATATCTGCAGCGCATGAAAGCGGCGGGCGCCTCGCGCGATCCGCATTAACATATTCATCCTCTCTCCGGCGAGCGGGAGAGACTACTAGTTCAGGAGCGCAAAAAATGGCAGATACCCATTTCGGATTCGAGACTGTTGCAGAGGAAGAAAAGGCCAGGAAAGTTGCCGGCGTGTTTACTTCGGTCGCGAGCAAATACGATGTGATGAATGACCTGATGTCGGCTGGTCTTCATCGTTTGTGGAAACGCTATGCGGTCAGCGTCAGCGGCGTGCGTAAGGGACAGAGCGTGCTGGACGTGGCGGGCGGCTCGGCCGATCTGTCGCGTTTGTTCCTCAAGGAAGTCGGCGAAACCGGACAGGTCGTGCTTACCGACATCAACAACGCGATGCTGCGCGTCGGACGCGACCGCCTGCTTGACGAAGGGATCGCCACGCCCACCGCGCAATGCGACGCCGAACACCTGCCGTTCCCCGACAACCACTTCGATTGCGTCAGCATCGCGTTCGGCCTGCGCAATGTCACCCACAAGGACGCCGCACTCCGCGAGATGCGTCGCGTGCTTAAACCCGGTGGCCGCGTCATCGTGCTGGAGTTTTCCAAGGTCGCCAAACCTCTGGAAAAGGCCTACGACCTTTACTCCTTCAAACTGCTGCCCAGGATGGGGCAGCTCATCGCGGGCGACGCGGACAGCTACCGCTATCTCGCCGAATCCATCCGCATGCATCCAGGACAGGAAGAGTTGAAGCAGATGATGATAGCTGCGGGGTTGGAACGCGTCGAGTACTTCAACTTGACCGGCGGCGTGGTGGCAGTGCATCGGGGATACAAGCTTTGAGCATGCCGGTTCTTACATGCCACGCTAAAGGTTCACGCAAATTTGAAAGCAAAACCAGTCATGAGTAATTTGCCCAAGTGCCCCAAATGCAATTCCGAATACACCTACGAAGACGGCAGCAACTACGTCTGCCCGGAATGCGCGCACGAATGGGCCAAGGATACACCCGCCGCCAACGAAGAACAGCGCGTGTACAAGGATGCGTTCGGCAACGTGCTGGTAGACGGCGATTCGGTCACGGTGATCAAGGACCTGAAGGTCAAGGGTTCGTCGTCGGTGGTGAAGGTCGGCACCAAGGTAAAGAACATCCGCCTGGTCGACGGCGACCACGACATCGACTGCAAGATCGACGGCATCGGCGCGATGCAGTTGAAGACCGAGTTTGTAAAGAAGGCCTGACGGTGTTTCTGAATTTGACTGAGTGAGGTTGGCGATGAGTAGCTGGGGTTGTCCGCACGAATGTGATGGTAATTGCCAGCGGGTGAAAAACCTGCCATGCGACATCGGCATGAAGGGCTGCGTGCTGTTCGGGCGCTTCCGCTTCGCGGACGACAGCAAGAACCGCCCTGAGAAAAAGCCCGCCAGCGAGACCGCGCGGCGCGGCGATGATGAACGATCAAAGCCCGAATAAGGTGCGACGATCGACCGCCGCCGTGCCGTTTCACATTGCATTAACCCGCTTCAACACTCCAGGTCATAACGACTTTGTGCGAATGTCTGCGGGAATATATATTTAATTTAGCGCACCATTCGTTTTTTTCATGCAAAATAAGATCCTGTCTGTCTAATCATCACCTTTCCCAGAAATGAATCGTTCGACATGTCGCAACGCGTAGAAAAACTTGCCGTGCTGTTTGCCGATATTTGCGGCAGCACATCGCTCTATGAAAACCTTGGTGACGACCTGGCGCGAAAATTAATTTTCCAATGTATCAACACCATGAGCGACAAGATTTTTGCCGGACAGGGTACGCTGATAAAAACCATAGGCGACGAGGTCATGGCCACTTTCCCGAGCGCCGAAGCCGCCTTTCATGCCGCTTGTTCTATCAGAGAGGCGGTGGAAAATATTCAACCGCTGGATGGCGTACCGCTGCACATTCGCATCGGCTTCAACTTTGGCCCGGTAATCAAGGAATCCAATGATGTATTCGGCAACACGGTCAATGTCGCCTCGCGTGTCACTGCGATAACGCGTGCGGGCCAGATAATGGCGACTCAGGCGGTGCTTGATGAGTTGCCTGCTGATTTGCGCAACAAAATGCGTCAAATCCTGCGTGCCGAGCTTAAAGGCAAGCAAGACCGATTTGACCTTTATGAGGTCATTTTTGAGCAGGAAGATATACAAAGCACGCGCATCGGTATGCCTGCATACCGCAAGTCCCAGGACAATATGGATGAAATGATATTGCGTTATCGCGGGCGCTCGATCAAGGTCAACAAAGAATGCAGAAGCGTGGTATTGGGACGGGACGATACATGCGATCTGGTTGTACAGAATGGGCTTGCATCCCGTTTGCATATCCACGTCGAATTGCGTTTCGGCAGGTTCATCATCGTTGATCAGAGCACCAATGGAACCTATGTTCGTTTCAGCGACGGCAATGTGGCCCACATTACCCGCGAGGAAATTTACCTGCAGGGCAATGGCTCAATCAGCCTGGGGCAATCGTTTGCCGAAAATCCTGCCGATGTTGTCGAGTTTTCGATCTCGTCAACTAGTGTAAAACACCGGCATCCGCTGTAACGTCGACATTTTCCCCGCAATGCCGACTGCGGACTAAAGGCATCAAGGAAACTAACGGATATCAGTTTGACGTAAGTGATACTCACCCAATTGACTGCATACGATAGTGTCCCAAACATCCTACAGCCCACCGCTCGACTGCGGCCTCGACCTTGTCTACTGTGACGAGTCGCTATTGGTGGCGAATAAGCCTGCCGGACTGCTCTCGGTGCCGGGACGCGGGCAGGATAAAGCGGACAGCCTGACGACCCGTGTACAGAAAGAATTCCCTGATACCCGCTGCGTGCACCGCCTGGACATGAGCACCTCAGGCTTGCTGCTGTTTGCCCGGGGTGCAGATATGCACCGGCGGCTTTCATGTTTGTTCCGTGAGCGCGCAGTAAAGAAATTTTATATCGCAATAGTATCGGGACGAGTCGAGATCACCGCGGGCGAGATAGATTTGCCGCTGGCCTCCGACTGGCTGAATCGCCCGCGCCAAAAGGTCGATTTCACCGTCGGCAAACCCTCGCTTACGCGCTATCGACTGCTTGGGTATATGAAATACCCCGCTCACGCTTCCATGCATCTTGGCGAGCCTGGCTTGTCTGCCAGCCGTGTCGAACTGGAACCCGCAACCGGGCGCACCCACCAATTGCGGGTGCATATGGCGGCCATCGGGCACCAGGTACTCGGCGATGAACTGTATGGTGGAAGCGTTGCCAATAGCGCGGAACGACTGCTGCTACACGCGCGGGAATTGAGTTTCGTCCATCCGTTAAGTGAAGAATTGCTGACCCTGACCAGCGAGCCGCCGTTTTGACAAATCACGAATGATGCGGATACTGTTTCAGCGTTATTCGGGACGCAAGGCCGACAAGTTCAGGAAATTCTGCCTCACGGCTACGGCAGCCCCATACTTGCAGGCACCGCTTGTAGACTAGTGCTACGCCAATCTCGAAGGCAAAGTCGTCGGCGGGAAAATGGCAGACAAGTACAACCTGTTCATCTTTGAGATAGTCAAAGCGTGGATAGATCCTGCGCAGAAATATTCACCGAGGATACATCATCAAGTGGGTGGAGTTTCCGCAGTAGACGGCGAAACGATCCGTCTGCCTTCCAAAATGCAATGACCTTCACGAATTTTATTTTGAATTAGCAACTTTTCTTCGTGGCGCTGCTCTATTTGCTCCGCGACTGTGGGCGCCGCTACCGGTGATATACTTGCTCCCGCTTTGATTAATACCACCCCCTGAGGAATACATGAAGAGATTTTTTATATTGTTGACGATAGCTTTGACCTGCCTGAGTTTGTTCGCCGTTACGGCGGAAGCCAGGCGTTTTGGCGGCGGCGGCAGTATCGGCAAACAACGGACGATGGCTCCGCAACATGCACCAAGCACCCCGGCTGCCGCGCCTGCTGGAGCTGGCGCGAATCCTGCGCCGGCTCCAGCAGGCAATAAGTGGCTCGGGCCGTTATCCGGTTTGGCTATTGGTGCGGGTTTGGGCTCGTTGTTCGCAGGCGGCGGCATGGGCGGTGCGATGGGCGGCATCCTGATGGCGATTCTTGCCGGCGTCGCGGTAATGTTCCTGATCTCCATGTTTCGCCGAATGCAGCCTATGCAATATTCCGGATCAGGTGCGCCATACAATGAACCCCAGGCCACCCAACAGCCCGTATATGGCGGCAGCGCCGTGCCCTTTGCAGCACCTATTGCCTCTGGGGCAAGCAGCATCCCGGCGGATTTTCCGGTAGAAACTTTTCTGCGCAGCGCGAAGACTTCATTCATCCGCCTGCAGGCCGCGAATGATCGCAAAGACCTGAACGACATCCGCGAATATGCGACGCCGGAGATGTTCGCAGAAATCTCAATGCAGATGAGTGAACGCGGCAACACACCACAAAAGACCGACGTCATTGCGATCACCGGCGATTTGCTGGCTGTGGCAAACGAAGTGGATATGGCGATCGCCAGCGTGCGCTTTACCGGGCAACTTTCCGAGAACAATGGCGCGCCGGAGGGCATCGATGAAGTCTGGCATGTGCAGAAAAACCTGCGCGATGAGAAATCGGTATGGCTGCTGGCCGGGATTCAGCAAACCACCTTGCACTAAGTTATCCCATGTTCTCCCAACCCTCTGTTGCGGCATTGAATCACCTGCTCACGCAGAACAGTTGGGCATTGCCACGGCTCGCGCGTTTCGCGGGCAAGACGGTGCGGTTCGACATCGCCCCTTTTTCATTTTCCTGCACGATACTGGCTGACGGTTCGCTGGGTAGGGCAGACTTGTCATCTGACGCAGATGCCCTGTGTGTTATCACACCCTCACTATTACCGCGACTCCTTCTGCACGATGAAATGGCGCATACCGAAATTCACAGCGAGGGCGATCCCGAGTTGCTGAAGGAGATTTTTTTCCTGTCGCGCAACCTGGACTGGGATGCGGCGGAAGACTTGAGTCATGTCACTGGTGACATTGCTGCGGAGCGCATCGTGCAAACCGCACGCATTGCGCGGCAACAGTTACACGATGCGGCGCTGAATTTTTCCCGGGCTGCAGCGGAATACTGGACCGAGGAACAGTCGCTTCTTGCCAAGCCTCAACATGTGTCGGCGTTCATGCAGCAGGTTGATACGCTTCGCGATGATGTGGCTCGATTGGAGCAGCGCATCAACCGTTTGCCCGCTGACAAACAAAACTGAACATGCGCATATTCCGTTTAATCAAAATCGTTTTTGTGGCGCTGCGTTTCGGGCTGGATGAGTTTCTGCTGGCGCATGAGCGAGTGCGCTGGATGCGCGTGCCGCTGAACATGCTGCTGTTCCTGCGCAACACGTCCAGACCCCGTGCGGTGCGGTTGCGTCTGGCGCTGGAAGCGCTCGGTCCGATTTTCGTCAAATTCGGGCAGATGCTGTCCACGCGGCGCGACCTGATGCCGGCCGACATTGCCGACGAACTTGCCAAGCTGCAGGATCAGGTGCCGCCGTTCCCTTCCGTGCAGGCCGTCGCGTTGCTGGAATCCGCCTACGGCAAGCCTCTGCGGGAAGTATTTCAATGTTTTGAGGATACCCCGGTCGCCAGCGCATCGGTGGCACAGGTGCATTTTGCAATACTGCCGGACGGCCGTGATGTTGCGGTCAAGATTTTGCGTCCCGGCATCACCAGCATTATCGCGCACGACGTTGCACTGATGAAGGTCGCGGCCGATTTGATCGAGTGGTTATGGGCGGACGGCCGCCGCCTCAAACCGCGCCAGGTGATTACCGAATTTGAAAAGCACCTGGAAGACGAGCTTGATCTGATGCGCGAGGCCTCCAATGCCAGCCAGCTCAGGCGCAACTTTGCCAACTCCCCGCTGCTGCTGGTTCCGGAGATATACTGGGATTATTGCAGCACCGGGGTAATGGTGATGGAGCGCATGTATGGCATTTCTGTCAGTCAGGTGGATGAGTTGCGCAAAGCGGGAGTGGACATCCCCAGGCTGGCCAGAAACGGGGTGGAGATCTTTTATACGCAGGTATTCCGTGACGGATTTTTTCACGCCGACATGCATCCCGGCAATGTCCAGGTTGCGGCGAACGGCCAATATATCGCGCTGGATTTCGGCATCATGGGCACGCTGACCGACACCGACAAACATTATCTCGCGCAAAATTTCATTGCTTTTTTTCGCCGCGATTACAAGCGTGTTGCCGAGGTGCACATTGAATCGGGTTGGGCACCCATAGCTACCCGCGTCGATGAACTGGAAGCGGCTATACGCGCGGTGTGCGAGCCTATCTTCGACAAGCCGCTACGCGAGGTTTCATTCGGGCGCGTGCTGTTGCGCCTGTTCCAGACTTCGCGCCGCTTCGGCATCGAAGTCCAACCGCAATTGGTATTGCTGCAAAAGACGCTGCTCAATATCGAAGGACTGGGGTTACAACTAGATCCCGAACTGGATTTGTGGAAAACCGCCAAACCGTGGCTGGAACGCTGGATGAGCGAACAGGTGGGCTGGCGCGGCTTACTCAAATCGTTGCGTGCCGAAGCACCAAACTACGCCACCGTGCTGCCCCAGTTGCCGCGCCTGTTGCATCGCTATCTGAGCAGCAATAGCAACGTCCGCAACGATGAGATGCTGCAAAAGATACTCGAGCAGCAGCACCGTTACAACATTCTGCTGACTTTGATCAGCCTGATGTTGCTGTGTGTTGTTTCCTGGATAATCTTTCATTACTACATGGCCTGAAGACCTGGCTCTCCAGAGCTTCTCATGTGGCGAAAGCTGGTTGCTGAAGCGTTTACTCCACAGTCACAGATTTTGCGAGATTTCTAGGTTTGTCCACATCGGTGCCTTTTTGCAGCGCAACATAATAGGCCAGCAACTGCAGCGGAATAGTGTGCAAAATCGGGCTTAAATATCCCGCGTGTTCGGGCATCTGCATGATATGAATGCCGTCCGCCTCGCTTATATGCGTATGCGCATCGGCGAACACGTACAGCTCGCCGCCGCGCGCACGTACTTCCTGCAGATTGGATTTCAGTTTTTCCAGCAGCGCATCGTTCGGCGCAACCGAGATCACCGGCATGTCCTTGTCCACCAGCGCCAGCGGGCCGTGCTTCAACTCGCCGGCGGGATAGGCTTCAGCATGGATATATGAGATCTCCTTGAGCTTGAGCGCGCCTTCCAGCGCAATCGGATAGTGCAGGCCGCGCCCCAGAAACAGCGCGTGATGTTTGCCGGCAAACTGCTCGGCGAGCTTGGCGATTTGCGGTTCAAGATCCAGAACTTTTTGCACCGCTTTGGGCAAGTGGCGCAACTCGTGCAGATGTTTTTGCTCCTGGTCTGCGGTCAATCGTCCGCGCTGCTTCGCGAGCACCAGTGTCAACAGGAACAACGCGGCAAGTTGCGTGGTGAATGCCTTGGTCGAAGCCACGCCGATCTCCGGCCCGGCACGCGTTAGGAATCGCAGCTTGCACAGGCGCACCAACGCACTTTCCGCCACGTTGCAGATCGCAAGTGTATGGATCTGGCCTTGCGCTTTGGCATGGTTCAGCGCGGCCTGTGTGTCGGCAGTCTCGCCGGATTGCGAGATAACCACCACCAATGTTTTCGGGTTGGCGACGCTGACGCGATAGCGGTACTCGCTGGCGACTTCCACGGTACAGCGGATGCCGGAGATCTCTTCCAGCCAATAGCGTGCTACCAGCCCGGCGTGATAGCTGGTCCCGCATGCCAGAATCAAAATACTGTCGATGCCGGCAAACGTCGCAGACGCTTCCGCACCGAAGATGCCGGGCACCAGCGACTGGCTGTTGCAAACCGATTCGAGCGTGTCCGCCAATGCCTGCGGTTGTTCGTGAATCTCCTTTTGCATGTAGTGGCGATACTGGCCCAACTGCACACTCTCGTTGCTCATCTCGCTGATTTGAACTGCGCGCTCGACGCGCTTTCCAGATGCATTGAAGATCTGATAATTGAGACGCCCCAGTTCGACCACATCGCCTTCCTCGAGATAGACGATTTTGCGCGTCACCGCCAACAGCGCGGACACGTCCGATGCAATGAAATGTTCCCCGATACCCACGCCCAGCAGCAGCGGGCTGCCGCGCCGCGCGCAAATGAGCTGGTCGGAATTGTCCGCCGCGATGACGCCGATGGCGTAAGCGCCCACCAGCTCGGCAAGCGATGCCTGCGTTGCTGCCAGCAGGGAATTGCCGCGTGCGTAGTGGCTGTGTATCAAATGGGCGATGACTTCGGTGTCGGTATCCGATGTGAATTCATATCCCCCGGCGGTCAGGCGGGTGCGCAATACCTCGTAGTTTTCGATGATGCCGTTATGCACCACGGCGATGAGACTTTTGCTGACATGCGGGTGTGCATTCCGTTCGCTGGGCACGCCGTGCGTGGCCCAGCGGGTATGCGCGATGCCGATCAAGCCATCGGTGGCCGCGCATTTTTTGGTCAGGTCGGCGACACGTCCGGTGCTGCGCACGCGTTCCAGTTGCCCATCGTGCACCACCACCAGACCGGCCGAATCGTAGCCGCGGTATTCCAGGCGTTGCAGCCCCTCCAGCAAGATCGGCACGACATTGCGTTGCGCCACTGCGCCTACGATTCCGCACATGTTATTTCTTCACTTTCATTTTTCTTTCCGGGGGCGTTTCCAGCCCGCCTTGGTCGTTTGGGTTTTGTCATTCAGCGTCAATTCACCGGCAGGGGCATTTTTCCACACCGTGGTGCCGGCGCCTATCGTCGCGCCCTTGCCCACAGTCACCGGCGCGACCAGTTGAGTATCCGAACCGATGAACACATCGTCCTCGATGATGGTGCGATGCTTGTTCGCGCCGTCGTAGTTGCAGGTAATCGTTCCCGCACCGATGTTGACGCGGCTGCCGACTGTGCTGTCGCCGATGTAACTGAGATGGTTGGCTTTGCTGTTTGCGGCGATCTCGCTGTTTTTGACTTCGACGAAGTTGCCGATGTGCACCTCGTCGTGCAGTCGAGTACCGGGGCGCAACCGCGCATAGGGACCGATGTGGCAGTTACCCCCCACTTCGCTGCTGTCAATGTGGCAGTAAGGTGCGATGTCCGTGTCAGCGGCAATATTGGAATTTCTGATCACGCTGTAAGCGCCCACTCTCACGTTGTTGCCCAAGGTCACATTGCCCTCAAAGATACAGCCGACATCGATCTCGACATCGCGACCGCAACTCAGTTTGCCGCGCACATCAATGCGCGCCGCGTCGGCCAATGTCACGCCCTGTACCAGCAACCGTGAAGCCTCGACCAGTTGCCAAGTGCGCTCCAGCACCATTAATTGCGACTTGCTGTTTATCCCGTGGATCTCCCACTCGTGGGCAGGCTGCACGGCATGAACTGCAACGCCTTGTTGCACGGCCATACTGACGATGTCGGTGAGGTAGTACTCACCTTGCGAATTCTTATTCTGTAATTTTCCCAGCCAGCCACGCAACATTCTCGTCGGCGTGAGCAGGATGCCGGTATTCACTTCGCTAATCTCGCGCTGTTCGGGCGTGGCATCCTTTTCCTCGACGATGCTCTGCACATCGCCCTGCGCGTTGCGCACAATGCGCCCGTAGCCGGCGGGATTCGGCAGGTTCACGGTCAGCAACACCAACCCTTCGCCCGCCTGTTGCATTTGGTGCAGCGTGCTGTGCTGGATCAGCGGCACATCGCCATACAATACGAGCGTGTTACCGTCATCGCCAAGGTGCGGCATCGCCTGTTGCACCGCATGGCCGGTGCCGAGTTGCGGCTCCTGGATCACGAACCTGGCTGCATACTGCTGCATGGCTTTGGGCACGGCTTCGCCGCCATGCCCGTATACCACGCAGATCTGCTGCGGCTGGAGCAAGGACGCGCAATCCAGCACATGCTGCACCAGCGGCTTGCCCGCCAGCGCGTGCAGCACCTTGGGCTTGTCGGAATACATGCGCGTGCCTTTACCGGCAGCGAGGATGACGATGTTCAACGGGTTCATGTCAGCTTTCTGTAGATCCCAGATTATAAACAAAAGCGGCCATCAGGCGCGCGTAACTTGCTGTTTGCTGCCCGGCAAACTCACCACGGCCTTTTCGCACTGGCGAGTTGCAGTTCGACCTTGATATTTCATCCGGTTCGCGGCACGATGCGGGTATGAAGACACTTTTTCCATAGCCAGGCGATTATGGCTTTCATCCGTGGGATTATGGACCGCATCATTCTGGTGATCGGTGTCGTCGCGGCCGGCTGCATCCCGAGCTTTATCGCCCAGTACCGGCAGCGCGTCGGTGGACGGCTCGATCAAGTGCTGCAGGATATCGCGCCGTTTCAGGCAATTGCCAATCAGTTTCATCATGGCAGCCTGCAAGAGCTGATCAAATATCACCTGGCCAGCGCAGACCAGACTTTTCATGACGAAGGCACTGCATTGCAGGGAATGGTTGATTCTGCCGAGCAATTAAGGCAGGCACTTCTGGCGCTCAACACCGACTTGTTTCATCAGCTGGTATATGTGCTGACAAAGGCCGATCCGTTCATCGCGCGTGCGACCTGGGAAATATTTTCACCCGCCTTTAATTTGACTCCCCAAAGTGTCGTATTTGCCATTGTTGTCGGGGTTGCCATCTGGCTGGTATTCCTCGCGGTCTGGGTGTTGATCGAACGTTTTGCAAGGATATTGCTTGCGAAATAAGTTTGCTGAAAATGGAACGCACCTATTTTCGATCCGCATTTGCAGAAACAATGATTTAAAACTACCCGGCCGATCAGGAGTGTTGCTTGAACGGGCTTCTGTCATTCAGTTCGTCCACATACTCCGATATTGCACTGGTTTCCTGATGCAAATAATTTTCCACCGCGCGCGAAAACTCGGCATGCGCCAGCCAGTGCGCCGAGTGCGTGGTAACCGGCAGAAAGCCGCGGGCCAACTTGTGTTCGCCCTGTGCACCGCCTTCAAAGGTCTTGATGTTGTGTGCGATGCAAAACTCGATCGCCTGATAATAGCAAGCTTCGAAATGAAGACCGGAATGAAATTCGAACGTACCCCATGAGCGCCCATACAGCACATTCTCGGTAACAATATTCAGCGCGCTCGCGATCATCCGGCCTTCGCGTGTCGCGATCACCAGCAAGGTGTGTTGAGGCATAGCGGCACCGATGCGCTGGAAAAAATCGTCATTCAGCGCGGGCGGGGAATGATGTATCTGCCGGGTATGGGCATAACACGAGGCAAAGAAGGCCCACTGCTCCGCCGTGGCGTCATCCCCGGTGATACATTGAAATTCAATGCCCGCCTCGTTCACCTTGCGTCGTTCCTGCTTGATACGCTTGCGCTTGTCGCGGCTCAGCGCGGCCAGAAAATCGTCAAAGTTACGATAGCCTGGATTCTGCCAATGGAACTGCACATCCTGGCGCAGCATCATTCCCTGTTGTTGCATTGACAGCGCATCAGCTTCATCAGGAAACAGGCAATGCAGGGAAGATACGCCTGATTCTTTTGCGAATTGCAGCGCAAAACTGAGCAGCAACGCGCGCACCTCCTCTCCTTTTGAGCCGGGCGCTACCAGTAGCCGTTTGCCGGTTACCGGCGTGAAAGGGACCGTGCACACCAGCTTGGGGTAATAGCGCAGCCCGTGTCGACGATAAGCATCGGCCCAGGCAAAATCGAACACATGTTCACCATACGAGTTCATCTTCAGATAAAGGGGCAGCGCGCCCAGCAATCGCGCTTCATGCCACAGGGTAATAAATTGCGCTTTCCAGCCGAACTGCGCCGTGGCGCAACCACTTTCTTGCAGCGCGTACAGATACGCATGCGAAACAAACGGGTCTTTCCCTGCCAGCGCGTCCCAATCCGCCGCGTTAATATCTGCAAGGTTCTCGATGATCTTCAGTGTGGGTACATTCATGGGGTTCTAAGCTGTGATGACATATTCTACAATAGACCGCAAATTTAACAGAATATGCCAATGAAACCCTACGCCGAATCCAGTGAGAAAAATAAAGCACCTATCCTTGCCGTCCTGAAGGAGATTTTCGCCGACCGCAAGCGGGTACTTGAGATCGCCAGCGGCACCGGCCAGCATGCCATATATTTTGCCCGTGAACTTTCCCATTTGACCTGGCAACCTTCCGAATTGGCGCATAACCTTGCCGGTATACAGGCATGGCTGGACGAAGCCCAACTACCCAATGTGTTAGCCCCGTTGGCCATCGACGTGAACGATGCGGGCTGGCCGATTACAAAGGTGGACGCGATTTTCAACGCCAATACCGTGCATATCATCTCGTGGCCGGAAGTCGAACGCATGTTCGCGAACCTCGGCCGAGTCATTGCGCCGGGAGGATGCGTGTGCCTCTACGGTCCGTACAACTACGGAGGAATGTTTTCTTCCGAAAGCAACGCCCGCTTCGATGCATGGCTGAAGTCGCGCGACCCGAACAGCGGCGTGCGTGATTTCGAAGCAGTGAACCAGCTTGCCTCATCTAACGGTCTGCATTTGTTGCGCGATATTGCCATGCCGTCCAACAACCGCATACTGGTGTGGCGCGCGCAGGAAAGTGCTTAATCGGACAAACAAAAAAGCAGCCGAAGCTGCTTTTCTGTTCTCCCCGAGCCTGGATCTTAATGTCCGCTACGGTTGCGCAGATGCTTGATTGCCGCCAGTTGTGCAATCGCTTCAGCCAATTCGGCCTGAGCTTGAGCATAGTCGATGTCAGAGGTGCGATTCTTCATTGCTTCCTCGGCATCCTGTTTGGCTTGTAATGCGCGAATTTCATCCAGGTCGCCGCCACGTATTGCAGTATCGGCCAGAATCGTTACGACACCTGGCTGTATTTCAAGCAAACCACCCGACACGTAGATAAGTTCTTGCTGCTCCTGATCCGGCCGTTTGATCCTGACCGAACCGGGTTTGATGCGTGTCATCAACGCGGTGTGGCCCGGATAAATACCCAGCTCGCCCATCTCCCCCGGGACCACTACCATTTCAGCCAGCCCTGAGAAAATCGACGCTTCCGCGCTAACTACGTCGACATGTACGGTCATTACCATAGTGGTTCCCCGTTATTATTGCAGTGTCTTGGCTTTTTCAACCGCTTCTTCGATGCCGCCCACCATGTAGAACGCCTGTTCCGGCAAGTGATCATATTCCCCATCGACAATACCTTTGAAGCCCTTGATGGTTTCTTTCAGCGTGACATACTTGCCCGGGCTGCCGGTAAACACTTCTGCCACATGGAAAGGTTGCGACAGGAAGCGTTGAATCTTGCGCGCCCGCGCCACAGCCAGTTTGTCTTCCGGTGCCAATTCGTCCATGCCCAGAATCGCGATAATATCGCGCAATTCTTTGTAGCGCTGCAACGTGGATTGCACTTTGCGCGCGACGTTGTAATGTTCTTCACCCACCACCAGCGGATCGAGCTGACGGGAAGTGGAATCCAGCGGATCAACAGCCGGATAGATACCCAGCGAAGCGATGTCACGCGACAACACAACTGTTGAATCCAGATGCAGGAAGGTGGTTGCCGGAGCAGGATCGGTCAAGTCATCCGCTGGTACATAAACCGCCTGCACGGAAGTGATCGAGCCGACTTTGGTCGAGGTAATGCGCTCTTGCAGACGTCCCATTTCTTCAGCCAGTGTCGGTTGATAGCCCACGGCGGATGGCATACGGCCCAACAGCGCGGAAACTTCGGTTCCTGCCAGGGTGTAGCGATAGATATTGTCGACGAAGAACAGGATGTCGCGGCCTTCGTCACGGAATTTTTCCGCCATGGTCAGGCCGCTCAACGCAACGCGCAGGCGGTTGCCGGGCGGTTCATTCATCTGGCCGAACACCATCGCCACTTTTGATTCGGACAGGTTATCCAGTTTGATTACGCCTGCTTCCGACATTTCGTGGTAAAAATCGTTACCTTCGCGGGTGCGCTCACCCACACCGGCGAACACCGAAAGACCGGCGTGTTCCTTGGCGATGTTGTTGATCAATTCGAGCATGTTCACGGTTTTGCCCACGCCTGCACCGCCAAACAGGCCGACCTTGCCGCCTTTGGCGAACGGGCACACCAGATCGATTACCTTGATGCCGGTTTCCAGCAAATCAATCGAGGGAGACAACTCATCGAATTTCGGTGGATTGGCATGGATCGGGCGCCTTTCTTCACACTGGATCGGACCGGCATCGTCGATCGGCCGGCCCAGTACGTCCATGATGCGGCCCAATGTGCCCAAGCCTACCGGGACAGTGATCGGATTATGGGTATTCATTACTGGCATGCCGCGCTTCAGGCCGTCAGATGAACCCATCGCAATGGTACGCACGACGCCATCACCGAGTTGTTGCTGAACCTCGAAAGTGAGACCCTCCTCGGCAATCGAACCGGCTTCCGCCTGAAGTGTCAACGCGTCATATACCTTGGGCATTTGATCGCGTGGAAATTCGATGTCAACCACCGCACCGATACACTGAACAATCTTTCCTTGACTCATTTTACCTTCACTCATTTTTGAGTTACCCCGTCTAAATTAATATTCGTTGCTGCAATTTATTTATATCAACCAACTGCCGCCGCGCCGCTCACTATCTCCGAAATTTCACGGGTAATGGCCGCCTGGCGCGCCTTGTTGTATACCAGCTTGAGATCCGCAATTACATCCTTCGCATTATCGGATGCGGCTTTCATCGCCACCATTCGCGAACTCTGTTCGGACGCCATGTTCTCGACCACTGATTGGTAAACCAGAGACTCGATGTAGCGCACCAGCAGCGCATCGATCACCTGTTTTGCATCCGGTTCGTAGATGTAGTCCCAACTGCCTTGTGCTGTTCCCATCTGTTCGCCGCTTAGCGGCAGCAATTGTTCTACGCATGGTTCCTGTTTCATCGTGTTGACGAAATGGTTGTAGCTGATATGTATCGCGTCGATCTCGCCGGCCACGTAGGCATCCAGCATCACTTTTACCGCACCGATCAATTTCTCGACATGCGGTGTGTCTCCCAATCCCGTCAGATGCGACTTCACCTTGGCGCCGATACGATTCATGAAACCGAATCCCTTGTTGCCAATCGGGCAAACCAGAAGCCCTTTGCCTTCACTCTCCCATGATTTCATGCGATTCACCGCAAGGCGCAGCACGTTGGTGTTTAATCCGCCGCATAATCCTTTGTCCGATGTCACCACGATCAGGCCAACATTCCTGATCCCTTCGCGTTTCACCAGAAATGGATGCTTGTACTCGGGGTTGGCTCGCGACAGATGCGCCGCAACAACACGGATCTTTTCCGCATAAGGCCGAGCTGCGCGCATGCGATCCTGCGCTTTGCGCATTTTGGCGGCGGCGACCATTTCCATGGCGCGCGTGATCTTGCGTGTATTTTCTACACTCTTGATCTTTGTGCGTATCTCTTTACTGCCGGCCATTTTTCACCCCGTCCTAGTAAACAGCTGTAGCTTTGAATTTCTCGATCGCTGCGGACAAGAGTTTTTCATTGTCAGCGGACAGGTCTTTGCTGGATTCGATCGCGTCCAGCAGGCTTTTGTCACTGGATTTCAGATGGGCATGCAGCGCGGACTCGAACGCCAACGCTTTGAGCACCGGCACGTCATCGAAATAGCCCTTGTTAACAGCAAACAGCGTGACCGCCATTTCAGCAACCGACAAAGGTGCATATTGCAGCTGCTTCATCAACTCGGTAACCATACGACCGCGCTCCAACTGCTTGCGGGTCGCTTCATCCAGGTCGGAAGCGAATTGCGCGAAGGCTGCCAATTCGCGGTATTGCGCCAGTGCCAGACGAACACCGCCACCCAGTTTCTTGATAACTTTGGTCTGTGCTGCACCACCCACGCGGGACACCGAGATGCCGGCGTTGATCGCGGGACGGATACCGGCGTTGAACAAGTCGGCTTCCAGAAAGATCTGTCCGTCGGTGATGGAAATCACATTGGTAGGAACGAATGCGGAAACGTCGCCGGCCTGTGTTTCGATGATGGGCAAAGCGGTCAACGAACCCGTCTTGCCTTTGACTGCACCCTTGGTGAACGCTTCCACGTAATCGGCATTCACACGTGCTGCACGCTCCAGTAAACGCGAGTGCAGATAGAATACGTCACCGGGATAGGCCTCGCGACCCGGCGGACGGCGCAGCAGCAATGATATCTGACGATATGCCCATGCTTGCTTGGTCAAATCGTCGTAAACGATCAGCGCGTCTTCGCCGCGATCGCGGAAATATTCGCCCATGGTGCAACCGGCATATGGCGCGAGAAATTGCATCGCGGCCGAATCAGAAGCAGTTGCGACGACCACGATGGTGTATCCCAGCGCGCCGTGTTCTTCCAACTTGCGCACCACGTTAACTACAGTGGACGCTTTTTGGCCGACCGCAACATAGACGCAGGTCATGTTCTGGCCTTTTTGATTGATGATCGCATCCACTGCAACGGCGGTCTTGCCGGTTTGACGATCACCAATGATCAATTCACGCTGTCCGCGGCCAACCGGCACCATGGAGTCGATCGACTTGAGGCCGGTTTGCACGGGTTGGTCGACTGACTTGCGCGCAATCACGCCCGGGGCGACTTTTTCGATCTTGTCGGTCATCTTGGTGTTGATCGGACCCTTGCCATCGATAGGCTGACCCAGCGCATTCACGACACGTCCGCACAGCTCGGGACCTACAGGCACTTCCAGAATACGACCGGTACATTTGACGGTGTCACCTTCGGTGATATGCTCATATTCACCCAGAATCACGGCGCCGACAGAATCACGCTCGAGGTTAAGCGCGAGACCGAAGGTGTTGCCCGGGAATTCCAGCATTTCACCCTGCATGACATCTGACAGACCGTGCACTCGAACGATACCGTCGGTAACGCTGACCACTGTACCCTCGGTACGCGCTTGAGTCAGTGCCTCGAAGTTGTCGATACGGCTGCGTATTAAGTTGCTAATTTCGGATGGGTTGAGCTTCATCTGTATTTCCTCGTTGATATATCTATTATCAGGCCAGCGCGTTTGCCATTTCGCCTAGGCGGGTGCGGGCAGAACCATCGATCACTTTATCTCCGGCGCGAATGACTACGCCGCCCAACAATTCTTTATTGACTTTACAGACCAGCTTTATTTCCCGGCCCATTCTCGCTTTTAGCGATTTTTTGATTTTTTCCTGTTGTGCAGCGGATAATTCAAACGCTGAGTCAACCACCACATTAACGGTTTTTTCCGCTTCCGCTCGCAGCGCCTCAAAGATGGCAACGATTTCCGGGAGCAGGAGCAAACGCCGATTGTCCACCAGTATCCGAACAAAGTTGCGCTGTTGAACTGTTGGCTGCCCGCCCACCAACCCTTCCATCAGACTTTCGTGTTGCGATTGGGCAACGCGTGGACTGGTTACTACTGAGCGAACTTCCGGGTGGCAAATCGACTCGGCCAGAGACACGAGCACTTCCGACCAGCCTTTCAAATCCGCCTGCTTTTGCGCTTCTTCAAATGCTGCCTGTGCATAGGGCCGTGCTGTGGTAATGGCTTCAGACATGGCGTTTAAATTTCCGAAACCAGTTTATCGAGCAGGTCATTGTGAGCTTTGGCATCGATTTCACGACCGAGGATCTTGCTCGCGCCTGCCAGTGCTATTGCCGATACCTGGGTACGCAACTGCTCTTTGGCACGGAACACTTCCTGATCGATCTCAGCCTTGGCACCAGAAATGATACGATCACCTTCGATCTTGGCTTGTTGCTTGGCTGCTTCTACGATCTCGCTGGCACGCTTTTCGCCATTTGCCACGATTTCGCCGACCTTTTCCTTGGCTTCACGCAAAATTTCTGCGGAGCGTTTGGCGGCCAATTCCAAATCATGCTTTGCACGCTCAGCATCCGCCAAGCCATCGGCGATTTGCTTTTTGCGTTGCTCGAGCGCACCCATGATTGGGGTCCATATATACTTCATACAAAACCATACAAACAGTGCGAACATGATCGTCTGAGCTAAAAGAGTCGCATTGATATTCATGCAAGCTACCTTTCTTTAGTTATACGTTGTCGCTTGGGATACTTAAGCAACCGCAAACAGTACGTACATCGCAATACCAACAGCAATCATCGGAACCGCATCGACCAAGCCCATCACCACGAAGAACTGGGTGCGCAACATGGGAATAAGTTCCGGCTGGCGTGCCGCACCTTCCAGAAAGCGACCACCCAGAATACCGATACCGACCGCAGCGCCAAGCGCGCCCAAGCCCATCATCAAGGCTCCGGCGATGTAAAGCAGTGCATGTGCCATTTCCATTTTTTATTTCTCCTGTTAAAAAAGTAAAGTTGATAAAATCGATTAGTGATGTTCCTGGTGTGCCATATCCATATAGACCACTGTCAGCACCATGAAAATGAACGCCTGTAATGTGACGATCAAAATATGAAAAATTGCCCAGCCCAACGACAGCAGAATCTGTGATCCATACAGGGTAACGCCTCCCGGTGACAGCCCCACCCATGCCCCCCCCATAAGCGCAATAAGAATAAAGATCATTTCGCCGGCATACATGTTTCCAAATAGACGCAATGCGAGGGAAATCGGCTTGGCAATCAGGTTGACACCTTCAAGCAACAGGTTGACCGGCAAGCCCCACTTGCCAAACGGTTGCAATGTCAATTCACCCACAAAGCCGCCCACGCCCTTGATTTTTACGCTGTAGTAGAGAATCAATAAAAACACGCCTATTGCCATGCCAAATGTGGCATTCGGGTCGGCGGAAGGTACAACTCTGAAGAAGGGAACGCCCAGTTCTCGCATCAACAAAGGCACATAATCTATCGGCAGCAAATCCATCAGGTTCATTGAAAAAACCCAAAAGAAGATGGTTAGTGCCAAAGGCGCTACCATATCGTTTTTGGCTGAAAACGAGCCGCGCACGTTACTGTCGACAAACTCGATCGACCACTCGCAAAAATTGCGTAACCCACTGGGAACACCGGTGGAGATACTTTTGGCTGCACGGCGAAACACGAACATAATCACAATGCCAAGCAACAAGGATACGATGAGTGTGTCAAGATTGAGAGCCCAAAATCCCATAGCCTTGGCTTCCTCGTGGGTGTGAGCTATCCCCCAAGCGCCATCAGGCAATTTGCCATAGGTCAAATTCTGTAAATGGTGCTTGATGTATTCAGCGGATGTGTGTGCTTCACTAGACATTTTCGGTCACTATCTAAGTCTATAACTACTCAAAATAAATCGGCCCGCGAGAAATACCGCTTGGCCCATCACAAAACCACCCAGTAATGCCAGTGGCGAAAATTTCAGCACTATAATGCACAGGCAAAGCAGCGCGACGACCACCAGAAACCTCTCGGCGGCGTAAAAATACATGAGCCGTAATTGATGATGTGCTTCATGGGCAGGATGTGAAGCGGTTCGAGCCATCCTCCATGCCAACAATGCGCCGTTGACTACGGATATTCCCCCACCGCCCAACACCGCTATCGCAAATTGCGGCGTGCCTTTAATGCTGTAAGCAATGCTTGCACCAAACACCGTGAACACCATCTGCAGCAAGATCACTTGGCGTGCTATTTTTGTTTCTTTGGCCTCAACATCCAAAAGCGCGGGGATGATAGCGGCGTTTTCCGGGGGTGTCAAACATTGTTGCTGCAAATCACCCGTCTCTTTGCTCAAGTTATTAACTCTTTTTCAGCTTGCTCAGGAATTCTTCCAGCTGGTCATGATTCGCGTATTCGATGATCAATTTTCCTCTGCCTTTGTTGCCCGGCTTGATTTCCACGTGCGCCCCAAGATGCGCACTCATTTCTTCCTGCAAGCGTTGCGTGTCGCGGCTGAGTTTGTCAGCTTTCTTGTGTTTTTCCTTTTCAGGTTCGCCAGTTTGCTTCTGTACAAGCTTTTCCGTTTCGCGCACAGAAAGCTGTTCCATCACGATTTTATTTGCCAGTAATATCTGTTGAGCACTTTCCAGCGACAATAATGCACGGGCATGCCCCATATCCAGCTTGTTTTCCATCAGCATGTTCTGCACTGCTTTGGGTAACTTTAAAAGACGCAACAGATTACTGGCGGCACTGCGTGATCGCCCTACCGCTTCTGCAGCCACATGATGAGTCATTTTGAACTCATCAATCAATCTCTGTAAGCCTACCGCCTCCTCCAGCGGATTCAGGTTTTCACGCTGGATATTTTCAATCAGTGCCATTGCCAGTGCCGCATTATCAGGTACGCTACGCACCAGCACCGGCACATGTGTCAATCCCGCCAATTGCGCGGCTCGCCAGCGTCGTTCACCCGCAATTATTTCGTAGTTGCTATCCGCTATTTGCCGCACCAGAATCGGCTGCATGATTCCCTGTGCCTTGATCGATGCCGCCAGATCATTCAGCGATGCTTCATCCATATGAGTTCGTGGTTGATATTTGCCCGGCCTGAGTAGCGTTACATTCAAATCACGCATTACTTCATCTTTTTCGCTTTTGCCGCCTGACAGCAATGCATCCAGTCCGCGTCCCAATCCCTTGTGCAGCTTTGCCATAATAAATCCCTTTATACCGTTGCAGCAGGTTGCGCCGCGTTATTCAATAGTTCCCCAGCCAAAGCCAGATACGCTTGTGTGCCCTTGGACAATTTGTCGTGATACAACACCGGCACGCCAAAGCTGGGCGCTTCCGCCAGGCGCACATTGCGCGGGATGACCGTGCGATAAACTTTACTGCCAAAATGTTCTTGCAGTTGATCCGAGACTTGCTGCGCCAGCGCATTACGCGGATCGAACATGGTTCGTAGCAATCCTTCTATTTCCAAGTCCGGGTTCAGGTTGGCGCGCACTTTTCGGATGGTATTCACGAGATCACTCAAACCCTCGAGCGCATAGTATTCGCATTGCATCGGAATCATCACCGATTTGGCTGCACACAACCCATTCAATGTCAGCAAGTTGAGTGCGGGCGGACAGTCAATCAGCACATAATCATATTCTGGTGCAACCAATTGCACCGCATCACGCAGCCGCGTTTCACGGTGAGCAATATCTACCAATTCGATTTCCGCACCAGCCAAGTCTCGGTTGGCGGGTAGCAGGTCGTATTTTCCAGCTTCAGAGTAGATCCGTGATTCACCAATTGTTTTGCTGCCCAACAATACTTCATAGACGCTGGCCTGCAAATCGCGTTTGTCGATGCCGCTACCCATGGTGGCATTTCCCTGCGGATCAAGGTCTATCAGCAATACACGCTGTTTGGCCGCAGCCAGACTGGCGGCCAGGTTCACGGTGGTTGTGGTTTTCCCCACCCCGCCTTTCTGATTGGTTACAGCTAATATCTTCGTCATGTCGCCTCGCTCCAGTTGCATGTTGCAATTATCAGGCTGCGCGCCGCATGCAAACCCGGCACCTGTAATGGTATGACACGATCTACCCTGCACCCGCCTGGTATCCCCGCCAACTCTTGTTCCGGCGATCCTTTCATCGCCGCCCAACGTCCGTGCTCCGCCATGAGATGGCGCGTGCTGCGCAAAAAACCTCCCAGTTCGGTGTACGCCCGAGAAATGATTCCATCAAAGCGTTCTGCCGGCTGCCATTCTTCTGCGCGCGCGCAGAGTACTTTTGCGTTGGACAATCCCAAGTCGATGATTGCCTGCTGTACGAAACTGGTTTTTTTGCTGTTGCTATCCAGCATGGTGAAATGCCAATCCGGCTGTGCTATCGCCAGAACCATTCCAGGCAAACCCGCACCACATCCCACATCCAGCCACCGACCCGGCCACAGGTACTTGATAACAGAAAGGCTATCAAGTAAGTGATGGCTTACCATTTGTTGCGGATCGCGGATCGCGGTCAGGTTATAGACTTTGTTCCATTTGTGTAACAAGGCCAAATAATCAAGTAGCTTGTTTTGCGTCTTCACACTTAGCGCGATGCCCATTTTCTCGATACCGCTTTGCAATTCTTCGGCCAAGTTCATGCCAGTTTCTGCACTGAGCGAGTTTCGCGAAAACCACGTTTCAGGTGCACCAGCAGCAAGGAAATCGCCGCGGGTGTGATGCCTGAAATGCGTGCGGCCTGCCCTATTGTTTCGGGTTTGTGCAAATTAAGTTTTTGCTGCACTTCAATAGAAAGCCCGCGCACCTCACGATAGTCAAAAATACTGGGCAACCCTAATGTTTCGTATTGTGCATTACGTCCGATTTCGTCGCGCTGCCGTTCAATATAGCCGTGATATTTCGCTTGGGTTTCAACTTGTTCAGCGACTTTTTCATCTTCGACTCCGACACCCGCGCCAGGCAGTGTTAGTAGGCTGGTGTAAGTCACATCGGGTCGGCGCAACAACTCATGCAATGCATATTCACGTTCTATGGGTTTGCCCAGCACCCTGATTGCATCTTCGATCGGCAAGTTACGCGGGCTCACCCAAGTGTTGCGCAACCGCTCTTGCTCCCGAGAGATAGATTCCCGTTTTCGCTCGAACGCCTGCCAGCGTATATCATCCACGATGCCCAATTTACGGCCGATTTCGGTCAGCCTCAAATCCGCGTTATCCTCGCGCAATTGCAAGCGGTACTCTGCCCGACTTGTAAACATGCGATACGGCTCGGAAACTCCGCGTGTGATCAAATCGTCCACCAGCACACCCAGATAAGCTTCATCTCTGCGCGGGCACCACGCATCTTGCTCCCTGACTCGCAATGCCGCATTCAGTCCCGCCAACAACCCCTGCGCTGCTGCCTCCTCGTAACCTGTAGTACCGTTTATTTGTCCCGCGAAGAACAGCCCATGAATAGCCTTGGTTTCCAGAGAGCTTTTCAATCCGCATGGATCGAAATAGTCATATTCGATCGCATAACCGGGACGCAAGATATGGGCATTTTCCAATCCTTTGATGGAACGCACCAAATCCAATTGCACATCAAAGGGCAAACTTGTGGAAATGCCGTTGGGATACACTTCATGTGTGGTCAAACCTTCCGGTTCAAGAAAAATCTGATGTGAAGATTTATCGGCAAAGCGGGTGATTTTATCTTCGATGGACGGACAATAGCGCGGGCCTACGCCCTCGATCACCCCGGTAAACAAGGGGGAGCGATCCAACCCGCCACGAATGATGTCATGCGTGCGCAGGTTGGTTTCGGTAATCCAGCAGGGCAACTGGCTCGGATGCTGGTCCGCGTTTCCCATGAAAGAAAAAACCGGTACCGGATTGTCACCGTGCTGCTCCTGCAGGACTGAATAATCTATGGTTCGGCCGTCGATTCGAGGAGGCGTGCCAGTCTTTAACCGTCCCATCGGCAATTTCAGTTCGCGCAGACGGTGCGCCAGGCTGACAGACGGCGGGTCGCCGGCACGACCCGCCTGGTAATTTGATTGGCCAACATGAATCAGGCCGGACAGGAACGTGCCAGTTGTCAGTACCACGGTTTTCGAGCTGAAGCGCAAGCCAAGTTGCGTAATTACTCCGCGGACTCGATCTTGTTCAACCAACAAATCGTCTACCGCCTGCTGAAACAACCAGAGGTTGGGTTGATTTTCAAGGCGGGTGCGGATCGCTTGTTTGTATAGCAGGCGATCGGCCTGTGCACGAGTCGCGCGCACCGCAGGACCTTTGCTGGAATTCAGGATGCGGAACTGGATGCCGCCTTCGTCGGTAGCAGCCGCCATTGCTCCACCGAGTGCGTCCACCTCCCTGACCAGATGCCCCTTGCCTATGCCGCCAATGGACGGGTTACATGACATCTGCCCCAGTGTTTCGATGTTATGACTGAGCAACAAAGTCTTGCAACCTGCGCGCGCGCTGGCCAAGGCCGCCTCAGTCCCTGCGTGCCCTCCACCCACCACAATTACATCGAATATATCAGGAAATTCCATGTTGCCACTGATTTTAAATGGACGCGCATCATACAACAGCTGGGCAGCAATCCCAAACATTGTGTTTCACGTGAAACAATATCGGCTATTTTCCGATGCAGAAGCGGGTGAAAATCTCGCCCAGTAAGTCATCCGACGTAAATTCTCCGGTAATTTCATTGAGTGCATTTTGTGTCAGGCGCAACTCTTCGGCGAATAACTCCGCAGTTGGCAGTACAGTTTGCGCCTGACTCAGGTGGGTTTGTGCCTGCACCAAAGCTTGCAAGTGGCGTTCACGCGCCATAAATGAGCCACTTTCCTGATCACGCCATCCCACCGCTTCCAGCAACCTTGCGAGCAATTCTTCGATTCCCTCTCCGGTTTTGGCTGAAACAAAGACAAATGGGTCATGCGCTTTTGCATTGGTGGCTGCTTTGACTGTCACCAGATCAGTCTTGTTATACACCACCAGTCTAGGGATCTGTGCCGGAAGCCCCGCAAGAATTGCCTCATCGCCTGGTGTCATACCTTGGTTTGCATCCAGTAGCAGCAGTATTAGATCAGCACGGGATAGGCTCAGGCGGGTGCGCGCGATACCCATGTTTTCCACTTCGTCTTGAGATTGTCGCAGCCCCGCCGTGTCCATGATATGCAACGGTACACCACGAACCTGAATGACCTGACGAATTACATCTCGGGTTGTGCCAGGAATATCGCTAACCAAAGCCAGCTCTTCTCCAGATAACCGATTCAACAGGCTGGACTTTCCTACATTTGGCTGTCCGGCTATAACAACATGTGCCCCTTCACGTAGCAGACTGCCCTGTTTGGCTGTATCCAGTGTGCGCTGCAGCTTTAATCTCACATTATTTAACAGCTCGTCGCGACGTTTGATGTCAATAGCATCAACCTCTTCATCAGGAAAATCCAACATCGCCTCGACCAGCATGCGCAAATGGATCAGATCAGCAACCAGCTCATGAATCGCGGCGGAAAACTCACCGCGCAGGGAACGCATTGCGCTTTTTGCTGCCTCTTCGGTATTGGCATCGATCAGGTCAGCGACACTTTCTGCTTGGGCCAGATCAAGCTTGTCATTCAGGAAAGCACGTCGAGTGAATTCACCAGGTTGCGCTAGGCGCGCTCCCAAATCAAGGCAGCGCCGCAATAACATTTGCAGCACAGCAGGACCGCCATGACCTTGCAGTTCCAACACTTCTTCGCCAGTATATGAATGAGGTGCCGGGAAATACAACGCGATGCCCTGATCCAGAACATCGCCTTTGTCATCCAGAAAGTTACCGTATGTTGCATATCGGGGTTTGGGTAGCCCCCCCAGGATCCCGTCGGCTAACACCTGGACGTCCCGTCCGGATATACGCACTACCCCAACCCCGCCCCGCCCCTGGGCAGTGGCAACTGCGGCGATGGTATCAACGTTTGGCGACAGCACCTTTGCTCTCAGCCTCGGCTCGGCGTGTGATAAACCACTGCTGGGTAATGGAGAGCACGTTATTCACGATGGAGTACAACACTAACCCTGCTGGGAAAAAGAAGAACATCACGCTGAATACGATAGGCATGAATTGCATTACCTTGGCCTGCATGGGGTCAGCCGGCTTGGGGTTAAGTCGCATTTGAATAATCATGCTCGCGCCCATAATCAGCGGCAGAATGTAATATGGGTCTGGGGATGATAAATCAGTTATCCAGCCGAAAAAGGGGGCATTGCGCATCTCAACGCTTCCCAAGATTGACCAATATAAAGCAATAAAAACGGGAATTTGTATTACAACCGGCAAACACCCCCCCAATGGGTTTATTTTTTCGGTTTTATACAATTCCATCATGGCGCGATTCAACTGTTCGCGGTCATCGGCATACTGTTTTTTGATTTTTTCCAGCTTGGGGGCAACCAATCTCATCTTAGCCATTGAACGATAACTGGCCGCCGAAAGAGGGAAAAACAATAGCTTGATCAAAAAGGTAAGCAAAATGATGGAAACACCCCAATTACCTATCCAGGAATGAAACCATGCCATGACCCAGAATATTGGAACAGCTATGATAGTCAGCCATCCATAGTCCACCGTAAGCCCAAATCCGGGTGCTATCTTATCCAAAGTCGCCTCGGTAGGGCCCGCATAAAGCCTGGAGCTCTCGTTCGCCTTCTGTCCCGGATTAATAACCAGGCTTGGTAATACCACACCAACAGCATACAACCCACCATCAAGTTTATGCGTGTAATACTCGCGATCAGTGTGTTCCTTGGGTAACCAAGCTGAAACAAAGTAATGTTGTAAAATTCCTATCCATCCGTCGTCTGCTTGCTTTGGATAGTCCAACTTTCCATTGTCGATGTCAGTGAATTTAACCTTTTTGAGCTTTTCCTTGTCCGTATAGACTTCCACACCAGTGTAAGTTGGCAAAAATCGAAGACTGCCTGCCGGTGCCACACTATCCCGAATCAATTGAAAATAGCTGCTGACCGTAATCGGTTGCTGACCTACATTTTCCATTTCGTAGGCAACATCAATCACATAACTGCCTTTGTGAAAAGTAATTACCTTCGTCACTTTAAGCTTGGAATTACCCTCTGCTTTCAGTCTGACCTGTAACTGTTCTGCATTGCCGGAAAGCTCATACTGATCTTGTTCAGAATCAAATAGGGTATTGTGATTAGGAAGACCGGCCCCGATCAATCCGCTTTGTGCAAAATAATTATGGGTGCCATTGCCTCGGTCAAATAGTACCAGAGGCTTACTTCTATCAAGGGTATCCGATTGTTTCAGCAATGCTAAGTAGCTGATATCGCCACCTACTGTGCTAATTTCTGCTTCCAGAAAATCAGTTTTTACCTTGATATTTTTTCCGGTATTCTGTTGGGCAGGTTGTTGAACTATACTTGCTGATCCTACTCCCGGCCCTGACAAAGCGGGCTGCCCTGATTCAACAGGAAGTACCGACTGTGATTTAGGCAATTCATTGTTTGCTGTTCCACTTTCTTGAATTTGCTGGTTGGGGTGCTCATGGCGCTGCCATCCATCCCAAACCAACATCAATGAAAAAGCGAAAATTAAAAACAAAAATATTCTTTGAAGATCCATTATCTAGCCTAATTTAGGGCGCGGGGTCGTATCCGCCGGGGTTCCAGGGATTGCAACGCAACAGTCGTCTAATGCTGAGCCAACCCCCCTTCAATACACCGTGTTTTGCCACAACTTCACGGGCATAATTGGAGCAACTGGGGGTAAATCTGCAGGTCGGAGTGAAAAGCGGACTAATTAGATATTGATAGCCGCGTATCAGTGTAATTATTATTCTGCGCATCGGTTATTTACTTGGCTAAATAATTTATCCAAACTGTCAATCCGTGAACAGCCTTCCCGAGAATAATCGCGCCGCACCATTACAACCAAATCCAGGTTACAAAGCTTGATTTGGTGGTGGCGGAAAGCTTCCCGAATGATTCTTTTGGCACGGTTTCGATCTACTGCATTAGGTAACAATTTTTTGCTTGCGACTATCCCAAGTCGGGCATTGTTCAGGCAATTACGAACAAAAAATATTTTGAAATGTTTATCCGCGATATTTTCAGCATGCATAACATGGTCAAAACCGTCCGCACGCAATAATCTACACGCGGCAGCAAATTGGGCAGAGATGCTAGACTGCGAGTCTGGCACGACCCTTGGCGCGACGCGCTCTGATGACAGCTCTGCCTCCGCGCGTCTTCATACGCACCAAAAAACCATGGGTGCGCTTTCTTTTGATTACTGATGGTTGGTAAGTACGTTTCATGTTTTCTTCCTTGGGTAAATCGTAAAGCGCGCTATTACAAAGCCTTACGGCATATGTGTCAAGTCAATTTTTACTTTATTGCCTGTGGATAAGTTTAGGCTTGCCCTGTAGAATGTAAAAACGTTCAAACTTGCAAAAAATCTCACCGAATTCAACTATGCAGGACATTTCTTTTTGGGATTCATGCCTCAGCTCTTTTGAAAAGAGCTTGCCGCCACAACAATATAATTCATGGATAAGGCCCCTGCTTCTTAAGAGCGAAAATGGAGTTTTGGTACTGACAGCACCGAATAGCTTTACCTTGAAATTGGTTCAGGAACGTTTTTTACCTGAAATCAGCCGACAGGCAGGATTGGCTTTCAAGCCTGTTCCGCCGTTTGAGTTTCGTATACTGGAATCAACAGCGGTAAATAAATCACCCGAACAAGCCCCCCCTCAAAAAACCGTTGCCCCAATTGAAAGCAAACCCAAAATCGAAACATCTTTCAGGGGCTACGGGAAGCTAAACCCCAGCCTGACGTTTGAAAATTTTGTGATCGGCAAAGCCAATCAATTGGCTTTCGCTGCAGCAACGCAAGTAGCTGGATTGCCTGGTGTATCGTATAACCCGCTGTTTATATACGGTGGTGTTGGTTTAGGTAAAACACATTTATTACAAGCAATTGGTAATGAAATTCGGCTTAACAACCCACAATCAAAAATTTCCTATATGCATGCTGAAAGGTACGTAGCAGATGTTGTTCGTGCCTATCAAACAAATAAATTTGAAGAATTCAAACAGTTTTACCATTCACTTGACGTGTTGTTAATTGACGATATTCAATTCTTTGCTGGCAAGGCTAAAACACAAGAAGAATTCTTCTATGCATTTAATACCTTGGTTGACTCACATAAGCAGGTTATTCTGACCAGTGATACATTTCCAAAAGAAATAGCCGGGTTGGAAAGCCGTTTAGTATCGCGCTTTGGCTGGGGATTAACGGTTGCGATCGAGCCCCCGGAACTGGAAATGCGCGTGGCAATTCTTTTGAAAAAAGCGGCCATTAGCGGCTACTCACTTAATGATGCCGTTGCTTTTTTTATAGCAAAACACGTAAATTCAAATGTTCGAGAACTCGAAGGTGCATTAAAGCGAGTAGAGGCTTATGCAAAATTTCACAAACGAAATATTTCCGTCGATACTGCAAGAGAATCATTAAAAGATATTTTGGTTGCGCAAAGTCGACTAGTTTCCATAGATAACATCCAGAAAACAGTTGCAGATTATTACAGGATTAAAATGGCAGAATTGCTATCAAAAAAACGTACTAGAAACTTGACTCGCCCTAGACAAATAGCAATGTCTATAGCTAGGGAACTAACTACAATGAGTTTGCCTGAAATTGGAAATTCATTTGGTGGTAAAGACCATTCGACAGTTATTCATGCTTGTAAAACGATATCCATGTTAAGAATTGCTGATACAACTATAGATGCAGACTATAAAATATTATTACAAACGTTACGTGGGTAAAGCGGTATAAATTCTGTTAATAAAATGTGCAAAAAAAGCAAAGAATACAATTAAAAAAAGTTATAAACATTGGTCCGCTCATTAATCAACAAAAAATCCACAAGAATTATTATCTATATATGATTGTTTTAAATGTGATTATTTAGCTTATATACAAAATAGCAGTTCATTATTAGTACTATTAGGAATTTATATATGTTTATTGATAAAACAGAAAAAGAAACCATACTAAAGCCTCTGCAACTTGTCATAGGAATTGTTGAACGCAAACAAACATTGCCAATTTTATCGAATGTGCTAATTGAAAAGGAAATAGGCAAAATACGATTTACAGCTACTGATTTGGAAATTCAAATAACAACCACAATAGAAGCAAAAAATAATGTGGATGAGATATCAAGCATTACTGTCGGGGGTAAAAAGCTTCAGGAAATCCTTCGGATTCTTCCTGATCAAAGCAAAATATCTATCGAAACTAAAGAGAATAAAGCCCTAATAAAAACTAATAAAAGTCGGTTTAGTCTGCAAACGCTTCCTTCACAAGACTTTCCAAAACTAAATAATCAATTAGTAAACGCAAAAAAAATTGTTTTACACCAGTCAGTGCTTAAAAAATTATTATTATCAGTACAATATGCTATGGCCCAGCAAGATGTACGTTATTATTTAAATGGAGTTTTATTGATTATTGAAGGAAATAAAATAAAAGCGGTTGCTACAGATGGCCATCGATTGGCATTTAATGCGGGCGTTATTGATGGAGAACATGAAAAGCAGGAAATCATTCTTCCACGTAAGGCGGTGTCGGAACTATGTAAACTTCTTTCAGATACAGATGATGGAGTTCAAGTTGAGTTTTCGACACAACAAGTGAAAGTTTCATTTTCCGGCATTGACTTAATCAGTAAGGTAATTGATGGAAAATTCCCGGACTATGATCGGGTTATTCCAAAATATAGCAACCACCTCAGTATGAATCGAGTGCTGGTTCAACAAGCACTTCAACGTGCAGCAATTTTATCTAATGAAAAATTCAGAGGCGTACGTTTCATTTTAACTGAAAAAAATCTTAGTATTATCAGTAGTAATAGTGAACACGAAGAAGCGCAGGAAGAAATTGAAACCGAATATCATGGGGAAGCTTTAGATATCGGTTTTAATGTGAATTACTTAATGGACGGGTTAAATAACATCAGTAGCGAAGAAGTGGTATTTTCCTTTGGGGATCCCAATAGCAGTATTTTAATTACAACAACTGAAAACCAAGATTTCCGTTATGTAGTTATGCCAATGCGCATATAACAATTTTCTTTAATGTTTCACGTGAAACATTAAAATACTGAAGAAAGAATCAAATGGGTGAATATACCTCCAGTAGTATTAAAGTCTTAAAAGGTTTGGAGGCGGTTCGTAAGCGTCCGGGCATGTATATCGGAGATACGAACGATGGTACCGGTTTGCATCATATGGTGTTTGAGGCTGTGGATAACGCGGTGGATGAAGCATTAGCCGGTCATTGTAATGAAATCAACGTAACCATACACGCGGATAATTCGATAAGTGTAAGTGATAATGGGCGCGGAATTCCAACGGATATACATAAAGAGGAAAATCGCTCGGCTGCCGAAGTTATTATGACAATTCTCCATGCAGGAGGAAAGTTTGACAGCAATTCTTATAAAGTTTCCGGTGGTCTGCATGGTGTGGGTGTTTCGGTCGTGAATGCCCTGTCAGAATGGTTAAAACTAACCATATATCGCGATGGCAAGGAGCACTTCATGGAATTCCGTCATGGTGATCCTGTTGCTCCATTAAAGGTGGTCGGCGACTCGAGTAAGAAAGGTACAGTGGTGCACTTTCTTGCAGCTAAAGAGACTTTTGGTTTGATTGAATTTCACTTCGATATATTGGCGAAAAGACTTCGTGAACTTTCATTTCTGAATAATGGAGTAAAAATCTCCCTGATTGATCACCGAAATGGGAAAGAAGAAAATTTCGCATTTAGTGGTGGCATAAAAGGCTTTGTTGAATACATGAACCGGAATAAGTCCGCCCTTCACCCAGCCGTATTTTATGCAATAGGTGAAAAAGACGGAATTACGGCAGAGATCGCCATGCAATGGAACGACTCTTACCAGGAAACCGTGCAATGTTTTACCAATAACATCCCACAACGCGACGGGGGTACACATTTAACTGCACTACGTACCGCGATGACGCGCACGTTAAACCAATATATTGAAACTGAGCAGTTGGCGAAAAAGGCCAAGGTGGATACAACCGGTGATGACATGCGAGAAGGTTTGACTGCAGTGTTATCTGTGAAATTACCCGATCCAAAATTCTCATCACAAACCAAAGATAAACTGGTTTCATCCGAGGTTCGTCCGGTTATTGAAGATTTGATTGCCCAACAAATGAGTTCCTTCCTGTTGGAAAACCCTAATGACGCGAAGATAATAGTCAATAAAATTATCGAAGCAGCCCGTGCCAGAGAAGCGGCCCGCAAAGCGCGTGACCTGACTCGGCGCAAAGGGATTTTGGATGGAATGGGCCTGCCAGGAAAACTCGCTGATTGTCAAGAAAAAGACCCGGCCATGTCAGAACTTTACCTTGTGGAGGGAGACTCTGCCGGAGGGTCGGCCAAACAAGGCCGTGATCGAAAGTTTCAGGCGATCTTGCCGCTTAAAGGCAAGATTTTGAATGTGGAAAAAGCGCGCTTCGAAAAACTGATTGCCTCGCAGGAAATAGCCACTTTGATTACAGTCCTGGGTACGGGTATCGGCAAGGACGAATACAACCCCGACAAGTTGCGTTACCACCGCATCATCATCATGACCGATGCTGACGTAGACGGTTCGCACATCCGCACCTTGCTGCTCACTTTTTTCTACCGACAAATGCCTGAACTGGTTGAGCGTGGCCATATTTATATAGCGCAACCCCCGCTTTACAAGATCAAACAAGGCAAGGAGGAGCGATATCTCAAAGATGATCAGGAGATGAAAATCTACATGCTCAAGTCAGCGCTAAACAACGCAATATTATATCCGGCAGCAGATGCGCTGCCGATTCAATCCGATGCGCTAGAGCTGTTGGCCAAACAATATTTTCTTGCCGAAGCTGTAATTGATCGCTTATCACGCTTCACTGCCCCAGAAGCCAGTCATGCCCTGCTAATCCTGCCCGAATTGTCGTTGGATGATTTAATACAGGCACAAAGTAGCGCCAAACAGCTGGAAGCTGCCTGTGGTGGCAGTATTAAGGTTATGGTCGAAACAGACAACACTGGCGAACACCGGCTGCGTCTGGAAAAGCTGTATCACGGCAACTATTCCGTCAGTTACATGGATAAGGACTTCCTGAATGGGAGCGACTATGTGCAGATCCGGCAAGCGGCAGAAATACTAAACGGCCTCATCAAGCCAACAGCCTACATCGCCAGAGGTGAACAGAAGCGTGCCGTATCCAGCTTCAAACAGGCCATCGAATGGCTGCTGGAAGAAGCCAAGCGTGGCGTAAACATACAGCGATACAAGGGGTTGGGAGAGATGAACCCGTCGCAGTTATGGGAAACCACCATGGATGTCAAGAATCGCATCTTGCTTCGCGTGCGTATCGAAGACGCAATTTCTGCAGACGAGATATTCACCACCCTGATGGGCGACGTGGTCGAGCCAAGGCGCGCATTTATCGAAAAGAACGCGCTGGGTGTCAAGAATCTGGACGTCTAAAAATTTTAAGCTGTTGCTTTACAAGCTGCAGTGATTTTTCAGTCGCGCCACGGTTAGCAGCTACAAATTTGACACATAGTTGATGCATGTCGTTTTGCGTAACTGGATTTTCGAATAAGCGTTGCGACTCGGCAACAAGTCCGGCAACATCTGAAACCTGGATTGCGGCTCCTGCGGAAACCGCCAACCGGGTCGCTTCGGCGAAATTGTACATATGCGGTCCGACCAGCGCCGGCGTTCCTACGGCGCAGGCCTCAATCAAGTTCTGCCCTCCAAAAGGCAGCAGGCTGCCACCGATGAAGGCGAGATCGGCAGCAACATAATAGGCAAACATTTCACCCATGCTGTCACCCAGCACTACCTGAACTTCCGACGGAACCGATTGATGGCAATGCGCGTTGCCGCTGTTCGGTTTACCTGCCTGAATCATGTTGCTTCTGCGCAGAAATGAGATGCCGCGTTGTTCAAGCAAATTCGCGACAACATTAAAACGTTGCGGATGGCGTGGAACAATCACCAGCAACAGGTCGGGTATACGAAAGTCTTGCAGCGCATCCAGCAGTAAAGCCTCTTCTCCCTCGCGGGTGCTGGCAGCAACTAGTATCTTTCGCGTTGTACCTAACTGTTTGCGCAGTTCCCTGCCCAGTTCCAGCATAGAGGATGGCGGATCGATGTCGAACTTGAGATTGCCGATCACAGACACGTTTTTCGCACCAAGGCTGATAAGGCGCGCGGAATCATCAGCAGTTTGCGCGGCTATCGCGGTAAGTTCACCTAACGCGTTGCGGGTCAGCCGTGCAAATCGGGCATATCCGCGCCGGGACTTTTCAGACATGCGCGCATTCAAAAGCAGCAAAGGAACACGGTGTTGATGGCAGGCATGAATCAAGTTAAACCATATTTCCGTTTCCATCAGAATGCCAAGTTGCGGGTGGAAATGGCGCAAAAAATTGTTTACAGCAAACGGATAATCATAAGGCAGATATACACGCAACACGCTGTCGCCGTATAGTTGTTCGCTGGCTATGCGGCCGGTAGGAGTTGTATGCGTGAGCAGGATCTGATGATGGGGATAACTTGAGCGTAGCCGGTTGACCAAGCTTTGGGTGGCACGGGTCTCGCCGACGGAAACTGCATGCAGCCAGATGATCGGCTTATTGCTACGGATGGGATAGAAACCAAAACGCTCACCAATGTGTTGCAAATATTCCGGTTGCTTGCGCGCACGCCAGATCAGGCGAAGAACAACATAGGGCAACAACAGCCATAGTACGAGGGTATAAAGGAAAATCATCTGGTGGGGTTCAGGTGCCTTAACAATGTCGCGAATAGTAGTGTCGTTGCCGCCGCTACTCAAGGAAAACATTTGTTGGAATGTCTTGAGCAAACTAGAATGGACCAAGTGACTTGGCTGCGATACTGCAGATAGTGTTAGGTAAATGCACAGATATCCTAAATGAAAATACTCGTTGTACGGTTGTCCTCGTTAGGGGACATCCTCCACCTCTTTCCAGCTATCAGTGATTTACGCCGCCGATATCCAAAAGCGAAAATTCACTGGTTGGTGGAACCCGCCTTTGCAGAGGCGGTGGGTTGGCACGCGGCAATTGACAAGGTAATTAAAGTACCGCTGCGAGCGCATAAAAAAATCTGGTGGAAGATACCTTTGTTGCTGAGCAAGTTGCGGAGAACGCTGCAAGCAGAAAAATACGATGTGGTTCTGGATGCGCAAGGGTTGCTCAAAAGCGCGGTATTGTCGCGACTCGCGGGAGTTCCCGTGTACGGGTTTGATGCCGATTCTGCCAGGGAATCGATCGCTTCACGGCTATACCAAAAGACCGCCCACATTCCGGATGGATTGCATGTCATAGAAAAAAATCGGCAATTGGTCGGGCAACTTTTTGCAGCAGATATAAGCCAGTCTGCAGATTTCGGCCTGGATAAATTCCGCCAGGAACAAATGCGGGGCGAATTATCAGGCGTGCCCAAGGAAATGACCGATTTGCCCTATATAGTGTTGTTGCATGGCACAACCTGGAATAGCAAATACTGGCCTGAATCTGCATGGGTGGAATTGATCCGCGAGTTTTCACAGCGAGGCTGGCGTTGTCTGGTGCCGTGGGGGAACGAAGCTGAGCGCCAGCGCGCTGATCGTTTACAGGCATCAGGAGGCGAACAGGTGATGGTGCTGCCAAAGTTATCGCTGACCGAGCTGATGGGCATTTTGCTGCATGCCCGCGCATTCGTCAGCGTGGAAAGCGGGATCGGGCACCTGGCAGCGGCACTCGATGTTCCCGGCGTGATGCTGCATGGACCGACAGATCCGGGATATAGCGGAATCCTGGGCAAGTCATGCCAGCACATCACCAGTGGGATATATTGTTCGCCATGTTTCAGGCGTGATTGCCCCAGGATAAAAACCAGGCAGGAAGTACCACCCTGCCAACAAGAAATCGATCCACAACGGGTATATCTGCAGTGTCTGGCGTTGCTAGCATCAACTGGATCTGCTGCATAAGCTGTTAAAATGCGCCACTCAAAATTTCGGTATACAGCATGAATCATTACCCGCCTATCATTTCAGCGTTTGTCACAATGATGCTGGCCTTGCTTCTCACGCTGAACAAACACGGGATGATACAAGACATCCCCAACGACCGGTCCTTGCATACCGAGCCGATACCCCGGGTTGGCGGTGTCGCCATCATGGCGGGAATCCTGTCCGGCTGGATATTGCTGATTCACTTCTGGGCATGGTGGATCGTGTTGCCTGCGTTGGGATTGTTCGCTCTGTCATTGGTTGATGATGTGCGCGGATTGCCGGTCAAAGTTCGCTTGTTGGGCCACTTTGTCGCAGCGATGATCGTGTTGGCAGGAGCAGGAGTCCAGTGGATATGGTTGTTGCCGGTGTTGTTGTTCATAGTCTGGATGACCAACCTGTTCAACTTCATGGACGGGTCGGACGGGCTGGCTGGCGGCATGGCACTGTTCGGATTCAGCTTCTATGGAATCGCAGGATTGACACACGGTAATGAAGCCTTTGCGATGATGAATTTCACCATTGGTGCTGCGGCACTGGGATTTCTTTACCACAACTTTCATCCGGCCAGGGTGTTCATGGGCGATGCGGGTTCCATACCGCTCGGATTTCTCGCTGCGGCATTCGGGGTATGGGGTTGGCAACAGGGATATTGGCCCTTCTGGTTTCCGGTCCTGGTATTTTCGCCATTCGTAATTGACGCAACCGCGACATTGCTGAAACGCGCTCGGCGCAGAGAAAATCTTTTGCAGGCACACCGCGATCATTATTACCAACGCCTGATACAAATGGGTTGGGGCCATCGCAATACTGCGGTAATAGAATATTTGCTGATGTTCCTGGCCGGTGGGTCTGCATTATGGGGAATCGGCTTGAATGCACAGGGACAGGGCAATCTGCTGGCGTCGTGGGGGGCAATTTATCTGGGGTTGGCAATCTGGGTTGATCGACGCTGGCGGCAGCATGAAGCGGTGAATAAAAGTGTTCCCGAAGTTTAAATCCAATATCCGCACCGTTTTGGCGGTGCTGCACGATGGGATAGCCGCTGCACTGGCGTGGAGTTTTGCCTATCTGTTGCGTTTCAATTTTGAATTGCCGCCCAACTTTTCGGCGGAGCTGCAACAAACCTTGTATTGGGTCGTGTTTCTGCAGTTGTTAATTTTTTGGCGATTCGATCTGTATCGAGGGATTTGGCGTTATGCCAGCACCGCCGACCTGCGCCGCATTTTTCTGGCCGTGATGTTATCAGCGGCGGCCATACCGCTGATGTTCCTCATGTTACGTTTGGATTTTGTGATTCCCCGTTCTGTCATGATCATCAATCCGCTGTTGCTGATCCTGATGATGGGCGGCAGCCGTTTTGTTTACCGCATGTGGAAAGAGCAAGGCCTGTACGGCGACTTCAAGTTGCATGGTGAACCTGTGCTGGTGCTGGGGGCCGGAGATGTTGCAGCAAACCTGGCCAAGGAGCTGGTCGCAAGCACCGACTGGCGGCTGGTGGGATTTCTTGATGATGAAATCGATAAGCACGGGCGCATGTTGAACGGAATTCGCGTGCTGGGCAAACTGGAAAGTCTGCCGGAATGGGCCGGGAAACTCGGCGTATCGCAAGTGATCATCGCCATGCCGTCCAGCTCGCACCAGCAGCGCAAGCGTGCGATAGACTTGTGTAACGTGGCACAAGTGAAAGCACTGACTGTTCCCTCATTTGATGACTTGATGAGCGGAAAGGTGGCGGTGTCGCAACTGCGTGCGGTAGAGCTGGACGATTTGCTGGGGCGCGATCCGGTGGTGCTGGATGATGCCGGATTGCATGGTTTGATGAATGGCAAGGCGATAATGGTGACCGGGGCGGGTGGATCGATAGGTTCAGAAATGTGCCTCCAGATCGCGCGTTTTTCACCCGCAAAGCTGGTGTTATTCGAATTGAATGAATTTGCCCTGTATACCATCGAACAGGAGCTGAAACAGGTATTTCCCGAGCTGAATATTGTTTGCCTGATTGGTGATGTGCGCGATGCTGCAAGGGTGGATGAAGCCATGCAACAGCATCAGCCCGGTGTGTTGTTTCATGCGGCAGCCTACAAACACGTGCCGCTGATGGAGCAAAACAATGCCTGGCAGGCGATACGCAACAATGTGCTGGGTACCTGGACGGTAGCACTTGCGGCGCAGCAGCATGGTGTCGACAAATTTGTGATGATCTCCACCGACAAGGCGATCAATCCAACCAATGTGATGGGTGCAAGCAAACGCCTGGCCGAAATGGTTTGCCAGGCGTTGCAGCCTTCCGGCGCAATGCGCTTCGTGATGGTGCGTTTCGGCAATGTGCTGGGCAGTACCGGCAGTGTGATCCCGACATTCCGCGCGCAAATTGCTAGAGGCGGTCCAATCACCGTGACACACCCCGAAATTACGCGCTACTTCATGTCCATTCCTGAAGCAGCGCAGCTGGTGCTGCAGGCCGGACTGATGGGGCAAGGCGGAGAAATATTCGTTCTGGAAATGGGCGAGCCAGTGAAGATAGTCGATCTGGCGAAAGACTTGATACGTTTATCCGGGTTTACGGAAGATGATATAAGAATCGAATATACCGGCCTGCGCCCGGGCGAAAAACTCTATGAAGAATTATTGGCGGATAACGAGCACACGTTGCCCACGCCCCATCCCAAGCTGCGCATCGCGCAGGCACGGCAGGCCGATGCAGCATGGCTGGCGCAATTGCTGAAGTGGGTTTCTGCAACTGTAATGGAGGATGATGCGGTGCGCGCGGCGCTCACCCGCTGGGTGCCGGAATATCAACCAGGTTCCGAGGCTTCGATACGCGAAGCCTCACCTGCCCGGAACCCTTCAACTTCGCTTAGTTCAGATTTGTCCAAGAAACTGCAGGGCGGCCAAGCGTGAAGCTGAATATTGCCATTGCAGGATCACTTGGTCATGCAGTTTTTGACGCAATGGCGACGTAATCAGCGTGCCTTAAAGTGGATCGAAAGCGTGGCTAAAGTCTCTGTCATCATCATCACCAAAAATGAAGCTGAAAATATCCGCGGCTGCCTGGAATCGGTGAAGTGGGCCGACGAGATTATCGTGGTGGATTCGGGCAGCAGCGATGCGACTGTGGAGATTTGCCGCGAGCTGGGTGCACAAGTCCATGAGCATGATTGGCCGGGTTTCGGCATGCAAAAAAATCGCGCCCTTTCCTACGCGACCAATGAATGGGTATTTTCGCTGGATGCCGATGAGCGCGTGACTGCCGACCTTAAAGCGCAACTCGTCAAGGCGATGGAAGATGGCCGCGAAGATGGATTTTACGTGCCGCGTCTCTCGCAGTTCTGCGGACGTTTCATCAGGCACTCCGGCTGGTATCCGGACTACGTGCTGAGGCTATTCAAAAGAACCAAAGGACGATTTTCAGACGATATGGTGCACGAGCGGGTGATACTTGAAGGCGCTGCCGGGCGATTGTCCAGCCCGTTGTTGCATTACAGCTATTTGAACGAAGCAGACGTGCAGCGCAAAACCGAGCAGTACGCCAGGGCGGGAGCTTTGCAGATGTTGAAGAAGGGAAAAACAGCCACGTTTGCAGACGCGCCATTGCGTGCAGGCTGGGCATTCATCAGAACCTTTTTTCTGCGCCTGGGGTTTCTCGATGGGATCGCGGGTTTAAATGTTGCCATGATGAATGCCAGAACGACATATCTAAAGTATCAGCAACTCAGGGCATTGTGCTCAACTGAAACAGCGCTTTAATCTGCTGCGCAACAATTGCCAGCGCAGCTCACGGGTGTCTTCCGGCTCGTCCAGCTTCAATCCGTGCGCGGGCAGGCCGCGGCGCAGATAATAATGATCGAATACCGATTGACGCATCCCCCACTTGTTCAGGAATTGTTTGCCGCCATCGTTCTTCTTCACTTTGCCGGTGGATTTGCACTGGAAGTGATAGACCAGCGAGTCGCCTACACCGAGAAAGATGCGGCATCCGGCATGCCATAGCTTCATCGAAAAATCGTTGTCGCTGCTCATGCCGGGAGAAAACTCGCTGCTGTAACCGCCCACCTTGAACCACCAGCGTTTACTGACCAGCGTCGGCGGCCAAGTCGCGCCATACCAATCCGCTTTGTGATGTTGCGGGAATTCCGCGAGCAGTCTTGCTTCATCGAAATCACCAACATCGCTGCCATAGTTGCGCACGATCACGCAAGGATTGTTGGTGTCGCGCGGCTCGATCATCGTGCCGGAAAGCATGAATAGATCGGAATCCAGCCCTTTCATTTTCTCGACCAACGCCTCATCCCAGCCAGGACAGCAATACATGTCGTCGTTCAGGTACAGGATGTAATCCTGCGTGGCATGCATCGCCGACTCGTTCACCGCCAAACAGATACCTATATTCTGCGGTGAAGCAGTGTGCATGATGCCTTGAGCGCGCACCCATTCCAGTGTCCCGTCGCTGCCGTCGTTGACGTGAACGATGATCTGGTGGTCATAGCTGGAATTCTGCCTGATGCTCTTGACGCACAATTGCAGCAGCGCGAGGTTGTTCCAGGTGGGTATCAGAATGGAGAACATAGGACACGGTCGAAAGTAGTTTGTGCGGGTGTCATCTTGTGCAGCGTATCGGCGAGATGGGGCATCATTCTAGCCACATCCTTTACGATAGGCTACCAACACTGAACCATATTCACCAGGTGTGCCAGCCGGTTCTCACGAATGATGCCATGTATAATTGGCAACAAGACCTGCGATTGGAATCACAATATGGAAGTTGCTTACCGGAGACGCCGGAAAATTGCTGTAGTCGTGCCCAAATACGGACTGGTCGGCGGCGGAGAACGGTTCGCCAGTGAGATAACCGAGCGTCTGGCCAGAAACGAAAACTACGACATTCACGTTTTCGCCAACAAGTGGGTCGCCGCTTCCGACCGGATCACGTTTCACAAAGTTCCGAAGATACCCTTTCCGCGCTTTATGGGGCCGCTGGTTTTCGCCTGGTTCGTGCAATGGAAAATCAGCCGTATGAACTTCGATCTGGTGCATACGCATCATTGGATATTTCATGCAGACATATACTCGGCGCACGGCGTGCCACATGCAGGCTGGGTCAGGAACGTGCGGAAAAGAAGTCCCAGCCTCTACGACCGTGCGGTAATCGCCATCGAACGAAGTTTGATGAGGGAAGGCAATGCGTCGTATTTCCTGCCGGTTTCCACTATTGCGATGGAAGCGTTCCGTCAGGAATATGCGACGTTGCCCGGGCAATGGCAAGTTGTCCATCCCGGCGTTGAGGTTGCACGCTTCGCTACACCGGATCGTGCCGCTTGCCGCACCGACATTCGGGGGCGTTACGGCATAGGCGCAACGGACATGCTGCTCCTTTTCGTCGGGATGAATTTCGAAGTCAAGGGACTGGATAGCATCATCGCGGCGCTGGCCAAAGCGCGCGCAGCACGGCCCGAAGCGAACATCCGGCTATTGGTCGTGGGACGGGGTGATGAAAACAAGTATCGCAAGATGGCGCAATCACTGGGAATTGCCGATGCCGTGATCTTTGCCGGGACACAGGTTGACGGGTTGGAACGCTATTACCGCGCTGCGGATATCTTCATCATGCTGTCGAGGTTCGATACCTTCGGCATGGTGGTGCTGGAGGCCATGGCTGCCGGTCTGCCGGTCATTGTCAGCCCCAACGTCGGCGCGAAAGACCTCGTGGAAGAAGGAATCAACGGATTTATTCTACCCGCACATCAGGATGATGCGGACACCGCCTCAGACCGCATCGCGTTGCTATCTGACACGGCAAAACGGGAAGCGATGGGTACGGCGGCGGGGCAGACCGCTTCGATGCACGATTGGGAGAGACTGGCGGAAAGGATGGGACATTTTTATCAGAAAGCGCTTTCCATGCAGGATGCATCAAGACGGAATTTTTCATAACAACTTATGGATATCTCGGTCATCATCGTGTCGTACAACACATCGGACTTGACAGTCGCCTGTCTGAAATCCGTCTTTGCATCCCAGCGGGTCAGCTATGAAGTTTTCGTCGTTGATAACGCTTCGAAGGATGGAAGTGTCGAGGCCATACAGCAGAATTTTCCGGCAGTCACACTGATCGCCAACGAAAAGAATCGGGGGTTTGGCGCCGCGAACAATCAAGCTTTGCGTATGTGTTCAGGCCGGTTTGTTATCTTTCTCAATCCCGATACCACGGCTGAACCAGAGTCATTCTTCTTGATGGCCAACTACATGGATGCCCATGCTGAAATCGGGCTGGCGGGTCCCAAGGTATTCAACCCGGATGGGACCCGGCAGGATTCAGTGTCATATCGATATCCAGGTCATCGGTATGGAGCCGTTGACCTTGGTGTCCTACCGGGTAATATTGCTTGCGTGTTGGGTGCCTGCCAGATCGCCAGCGCGAACTTGTTGCACGAAATTGGCGGGTTTGATGAGGATTTCTTTTTGTACGGCGAAGATCAGGATATTTGCCTGAGGATCCGCCAGCGCGGATTGGAAATCGGGTTCATTGACGATGCGGTTATCATGCACCACGGCGGGCAGAGTGAACGTGACACTATACCGGCGGAGGTGGTCAGAAAGAAATTTCGCGGCGAACTTCTTTTTTACCGCAAGCATTACCGTCCGGAGACCGTTCGAAAGTTATGCGAAAAACAACATCGCCGAGCTTTCTGGCGTATCTTTTTAATCCGGATGCAAATGCCGATGATGCTGGATAAAAAAAAATATCTGGGGAAATTGGGCAGATATCAAGTGATATTTGAGGAAACCGCAGCATCCACAGTGCTGTAATGGCAGGTGAGAAGTCGCAATCAGATCGGCGCAATAATCAGAAAATCATTTTGAAAGAACAATAATGTCATTATTGCTTGGTACCAACATAGACAAACTGGTTGAAACGAATATCTATGGCCTCGTGGCACGTGCCGGAGGGACTGTTGACCAATTGGTCGGGTATAAGGGATGCAGGATCGAAGACATTAATATACCGGACGGAGGGTTTGGCAAGGTGCTGCAATCGGGCAAAGCCGCCACCCCAGGGAAATCCCTCTCCGTTCTGAAGCGATATCTGAAACAGGAATTCAAATTCCTTGTACATGGTCCCCGAATCCCGCGGGATCGCAAAACAATTGTGCTGGACATGCACGATGCCCATACCAGGCCGGACTTGCATCACAAGTATGACGCTGCAATATCGTCCAACCTGCTGGAGCATTCGCCGAATCCTATCTGGTTATTGCTCAACTTTTATTTCATCACCAGAAAAACCGGCTATCAATTCCATGCCATCCCGCACTACAAATATACCTATGACCGGTTCCGGCAGCCCACCCCGCTGGAACATTTTATCGAGGACTTTGAGAACAAGACCGGCTACAGCGACAAGACCCATGTTGAAGACTATCGCCAGTCTGCCGTCGTCAAAGACGGCTGGCAAAAGCGGTTCCATGAAACGTATCCGCTGGAATATCCTTTCATACACTTCCATGTCTTTGATGAACACAACTGCAAGGCACTGCTGTCCTATGTGTTTCAGGAGGTGACTGCCGATATTTACAAGACCGAGAGGTTCTCTGACAATGTGGTGATATGCCGCAATTCGTTAAATCCGGAATTCGCCGAGAAGTACAAGACTTTTTTACGTGACATGGGTGAGCAATGACGACTATCCATTCGAGCAGCATGCCCATCGCGAGTACGCTGGATCGCTTTGTGGACAGCGAGAGGTTCCGGTTTGACCGCCTCACAATAGAAGGCATAGACAACGAGCCGGTCTTTGCAAAGAACTCCCCCGAGCAGCGGGAGGAGGAAACCATTCTGTTCCATCAATCGGTGCCGTCTGGCGATGCTTATGTGGCACAGCTGGCTGACCGCATCGAGGCCGGAATGAATAATCATTCATCCCTCCCGGTCGTCCGTTTCGCCGACGGAGAGTATGCGTTCTACAGCGGTTCGCTGAAATGCAACGGGCTTTACAAGCAGGCCGAGTCGGTCGCTGCCATCAAAGCAGCATTCCCCGCACACGCGGAAGCGCTACGCTATCTGGCATCATCGGGCATCCTGGCACCGCTGATTTTTCCCGGTAATACGCGGGAGCGCAGCTGGCTGCGTAAAGTGCTTGGAAAAAAGGACGGAAAGGATCTGGCAATCCGTTTTCTTCAATTTCTCGCCGACCATCAAATCGGGATTACGGAAACGAACTACATTCCGTTCTATTGCGTGTATTCCTATCTTTCGAGTACGCGGTTTGCACAGGCGGTGGATGGCAAGACGGTGTGCATCGTCAATTCGGATTTCAACGCAGCGGCATGCGCCGCGTGGTTTGCGCGTGCGGGATCACATCCCAGGCTGGTTCATGTGCCGATACCGGCCTCCTACGTTGCTACTCGCTGGGAATCGATGCGCGAAGATGTGCTGAGGAAAGTCCCGGAGAATCCGGATTGCTTCATGGTTGGGGCCGGTGTCGGCGCGTTGGAAGTGTGTGTCGATGCCGCACGCCGCTTTTCTGCGCCGGCCATCGATTCCGGACATATCCTCAACATGATGAACGACCTCGAAAGCAAGTCGCAGGGGCCGCGCCTCTATACTTTCCGCCGATGAGAAATATGTTTCAAACGGCCCGGCGGTCATTCCGCGCATGGCGCAATCACCGCCGCCTGGAACGTGAGGAGTCGCACTACCGGGAAGTTTTTCGGGACCGCGGCCTTTCGGTACCCGGGGAGATGGAAATCCACGCCAGGATTGCCAGCCGCTTCCCGGACAAAAAGCCCAAATCAAAAGGCGACCTTAATATCCTCGCCATTTACCACAACTACAACTGGGAAGGCCCGTCGCTGGGCCCGTCACTTGCGGCATTCGGTGATGTCAAGCATCTGGATTGGCGTGATCCCGGTCTTGCCGGAGGCAGGAAACCGGGAGATTCCGGCTGGATAGAGGCGATGAACGAAGGTTTGTGGCGGGCTGCAAAGGCGTGGTCGGCCGAGCGCCCATTTGATGTTGTGTTTGCTTATTTGTCGGGCGAACAAGTGGATGCCGGCTTTTTGGAAAACCTGCGCGGCCTTCGCGCGCCTATGGTCAATCTTGCCCTGAACGACAAGGAAACTTTCGTCGGCAAAATACGCAACGGTCATGCGGCGGGAGCACGGGATATCTGCCGTTATTTCGACCTGTGCTGGACCAGCACCATGGATGCGCTCGAAAAATACATCGTCGAAGGCGCTATCCCGCTCTATCTTCCCGAAGGCGCAAATCCCGAAATACACCGGCCTTACAATGAGAAAAAGATGTACGACGTTTCCTTTGTCGGACAATGCTACGGGAACCGGCCCGAGATCATTGCCAGATTGCGTGAAGCGGGGATACAAGTTGAAGTTTTCGGTCCCGGCTGGCCCAGCGGACCATTGACGATGGAGGAAATGGTGCGCACCTGGTCGCGCAGCCGGATCAATCTCGGCTTTGGTGGTGTGTTGGGACACAAGGAAACATACTGCCTGAAAGGGCGGGATTTTGAAGTACCCATGAGTGGCGGGTTATACTTGACGGAGCACCACGAAGAGTTAATCCCGTTCTATGAAATCGGTCGCGAAATAGTCACCTATTCGGGATTCGACGACCTGCTCGAAAAAATACGCTGGCTGCTGAGAGAGCCCAATCAGGCGGAAACAATTCGCATGGCGGGACGGGAGCGTGCTTTGCGGGAACATACGTGGGAAATGCGTTTTGACCGGGTGTTTCGGATGCTTGGCGCACTTGCCTGAAAAGTTAATTGAAGATATTGGAAAGACGATATGGTACAAAAAAAAGGATTTTTTCGCTCGCTGAAGCGTTTGAATGATCGCCGCCGCAAAGAAGGTCGTTTCTGTGCAGCAATTCTCCGTGGTGCTTATCCCCTGCCCCCACAGTCGGTAAAACTTGCGGTGATCCGTAACAACATCACGGCTCCTCATCCCAAGGTATTCGTCGAGACGGGCACTTACTACGGCGATACGGTTGCGGCGATCAAGGACGTGTACGCAAACGTGATCTCAATCGAGGTTGACGAAACTTTCTACAAAAAAGCTTGTGTGCGTTTTGCGAATGACAAGAATGTTCGTATCGCGCATGGCGACTGTGCGCGGGAAATGCCGGCGATACTCGCAACGCTGCAAGAACCGGCGGTTTTCTGGCTTGATGGACATTACAGCGGCGGAGAAACCGGCAAGGGTGAAGTCGAAGACCCGATCCTTATTTCATTGAACCAGATCGCCGCCCACCCGATTCGTGACCATGTGATCTTCATTGACGACGCGCGAACCTTTGACGGACGCGAGGGGCGGCCCGATATTTCGGACGTTTTTAATTGCATCAAGAAGATCGATAGGCGTTATATTATCCGGGTGCAGAGCGACATCATCGTTGCCACAGTGACCGCTTTACCGACTTGTTAATGAGGTGAGATTGCCAGCAAAGCTTGTGCCGCCCGGAAGACTGGTTCCGACGCTAGTTCATCAAGGCAGCGGCTCTTTCCGCTACCCTCGCACCCCATGTTGTTGCAAGGCACGCAATCCATCATTGAGCTGACGACCTTGTGGCGTTCGTTGACGACACGCCATGCACGCCAGTCCGTTGGGCCGTGTATCGTGACGGTTTTCGTATCCAGTGCGGCGGCAATATGGGGTGCTGCGCTGTCTACTCCCAGATGCAGCGAGCTCATGGAAATCACTGCCGCAAGCTCGCCCAGGGTGGTTTTTCCAGCCAGATTGATTGCATAGCCTTCACGCCCAGCAATAATTTCCTGACAACCGGCCGCCTCCTCAGGGGAACCGATCAGCACAGAGGGTATGCGGTAGGCATCCCATATCCGGTCTATCACCTCTGCCCATTTCGCATTGTTCCATTCCTTGTATTTCCACCTCGAAAACGGATTGATCGTCACCATAGCCACTCCGGGAATGACACCGGCTTCCGTCAGAATTGCACTGGCGCGGTGATGGACATCGGGCGCGATAAATAATTTCGGTGTCGTGTCCGCTGTATCGATTCCGATCTCGCGCACGATTCGCAACGATTGATCTGCACCAGGATGCACGGGCGGTGGGGCAACCTTGAGTTCGTGGACAAACTTTGTATAGAGGATTTCATGCCAGAACTGATTCTTGATGCCTTGCCGCCCGACTCGTACTGGCGCCCCGGTAAGGAATGAAAGGATCGCCCCGCGATCGCCGGTTCGCAGGTCTATCACCAGGTCGTAATGCATCTGCCGAAGTACCCGCGCGAATACTAGAAATTCTTTCAGGCGGCTGAACAGTGAACCACGGCTTCTCGTGGAATCGACAACCTCATATACATTCGGGTCGGCTGCCAGCAAGGTGCCATAGGGTTTGAAAACCAGAATTGAAACTCGAGCGTCCGGATAGGTCTCTTTCACAGCCCGGATCGTTGGGGTGGTCAGAACGACATCACCGATATCACCAAGCTGTATTAGTAGAATATTCGCGGGGCAGTAAATGGCTGGCTTCATGGAATGCCCCATCCCTTCGAGGGTAGGCAGGTAGTGAGAGGTTCTAGCAACTTTAATAATACTGTTTATCAGATTTTCCTGAGAGCAACAAAATTTGAATAGCAAAATTGTTCATGCTCCTCTTTATATTTTTCCATTTTTATCAGGTATCCAGATGGCGTCGCACGAAATAAATCCATAGGTGTATTTTCAAAAAAATGCCAAAAATCTCGGAAGAATCTGCGCGTATCTATATTGCAACCACCAAACTCAAATAGAATGATATCAATTTGGTTTCCGATGATCATTTTCTTTGCACCTGACAGGGCATCCAGTTCATGCCCTTCTATATCCAGTTTTAATAAATGGATATGTTCAATATGATGTGTAAGGCAGTATTCATCTAGCGTGGTTAATCGAACGGTTTCTGAATGATTTGTGTTTATTCCATAGTGCCGCAAGTCTCTTTTGGTAAGGGATGCGCCTTCATCGCCGTCTTCGCTGTAGTGCAGAACGGCCTCGCAACTTTCTTTGCCTAGCCCTAGATTGTTCAGCGTGACTCTGTTATTCGACGGGGAATTGGACGTAAGCATTCTGAATGTTTCCTGGCTGGGCTCAAAACAGTGAATGTCGTAATCGGTCTGTTTCATATCGTTCAAAGCATATGCAAGAAACTGCCCTTTGTTTGAACCAACATCGAAGATGCAATAGGGAGGCTGACAGCTCTTTCTGATCAGATCGAATACTATGAATTCACCATCGTTGGAGAAGTCACCACTGGTTCCAATCCCCATAGCATGATTCATATCCCGTGCTTGTGCCGCTAGGAGACGCTGAACAAAGGCATTCCCTGATATCTTGGTGAGAAATTGCTTATACAGACCCATGAGATTTTCCTTAAATACTTTATGTCAGTAGGTTTCAGTGTGAATAGGTCTGCGAAGTGGTAGTGGGCGCAGGGCGAAATAAAACCAGATTTGTTGAGGTGAGTTTCATCCCGTAAAAGGACTAAAGAACCCGGCGGAAATAATCTATAGTCTCCTTGAGACCGTCCTCCAGATGAATTTTTGGAGTCCATCCAAGAGTTTTTTGTGCCAATGCAATGTCCGGCTGCCGCTGACGGGGATCGTCCTGGGGTAGCGGTTTGTTAACCAGCTTGCTGCTGGATTTGGAAAGTTTAAGGATAGCTTCCGCCAGTTCCAGCATGGTGTATTCGCCCGGATTGCCGAGATTGACCGGGCCCGTGAGGCCGTCCGGGGAATTCATCAGGCGGACGAAACCTTCGATCATGTCGTCCACATAGCAGAAGCTGCGGGATTGCTGGCCGTCACCGTATATCGTGATGTCTTCGCCCTTTAATGCTTGCACGATGAAGTTGCTGACCACACGGCCATCGTTGGGATGCATCCTGGGACCGTAGGTGTTGAATATCCGCGCTACCTTGATATCCAGGTTGTGTTGCCGGTAATAATCGAAGAACAGGGTTTCGGCACACCGTTTGCCCTCGTCATAGCAGGAGCGCGGGCCGATGGGATTAACATTTCCCCAATAACCTTCAGGCTGCGGATGCACCACCGGATCACCATATACTTCAGAAGTGGAGGCCTGAAAAATCCGCGCCTTGACCCGCTTGGCGAGGCCGAGCATGTTGATTGCACCGTGCACACTGGTCTTGGTTGTCTGCACGGGATCGAACTGGTAGTGCACGGGTGAGGCGGGACACGCCAGGTTGTAAATTTGGTCAACCTCCACGTACAGCGGGAACGTAACATCGTGACGCATCAACTCAAAATAAGGATTGCTGACCAGGTGTGCAATGTTAGCTTTGCTGCCGGTAAAAAAGTTGTCGACACACAAAACATCATGGCCATCCCTGATCAGCCTGTCACAAAGGTGTGAGCCCAGAAATCCTGCGCCACCGGTAATTAATATGCGTTTCATGATCCATTCCTTAATGACATTATTATCCTTATTGGTTTGCTTCGAGGCTTACGCCATATGCTCAACTATAATCAGTTTAAAACGTTGCTCGGCTCTTCATGCAAGGCGCCAGAATTTGAAAACTGGATGCGATGCAGTTGTGCATAAACTCCGTTCTTCGCCAGAAGTTCACGGTGCGTGCCTGTCTCGACTATCTCGCCCTTTTGCAGCACGACGATGCGGTCCGCCTTTTCAATGGTGGATAAACGGTGCGCGATGACCAGCGAGGTGCGGCCCTGCATCAGGGTTTCCAGGGCGGCCTGGACCTGGCGTTCCGATTCGCTGTCCAGCGCGGAAGTGGCCTCGTCGAGAATCAGGATAGGCGCGTTCTTGAGGATCGCGCGCGCGATGGCGATGCGCTGGCGCTGGCCTCCGGAAAGCTTTACGCCGCGCTCCCCGACCAGCGTGTTAAATCCTTCCGGCATGTCGCGTATGAATTCCATCGCGTGGGCGGCCTGTGCGGCGGCGATGATTTCCGCCTCAGGCACTGCGCGCATCTGGCCGTAGGCGATATTGGCGGCAATCGTGTCATTGAACAGCACCACTTCCTGACTGACCAGCGCAATGTTGGCGCGCAGACTGGCCAGCGTGAGATCGGCGAGATCATGACCGTCCAGTGTGATGCGACCGCTGCTGGGCAGGTAAAAGCGCGGAACCAGATTTGCCAGCGTGGTCTTGCCGCTGCCGGATGCGCCCACCAGCGCGACGGCCTGCCCTGCCGGAATTTCCAGGCAGATGTCGCGCAATGCCAGCCGGTCATCCTGCTGGTAGGACAGGTTGACGTGCTCGAATCCTATCCGGCCGTTGGCGCGTCCTATGGAAATTTTACCGGTGTCGATTTCACCGGGTGTATCGAGCAAGCCGAATATGCTTTCCGATGCCGCAAGCCCGCGCTGCAAATATTCACTGACTCCGGTCAGGCGTTTGATCGGGGCAGTCAGCATCAGCATGGCTGCGATAAACGACAGGAACCCGCCGACGGTGGTTTCATCGCTGCGAGACTGCAGTGTGGCAAGATAGACGATGACGGCCAATGCCATGGCGGCGATCATCTGCACGATGGGTACATTGGCTGCGGCCGCCATCGTTTGCTTCATGATGTAGCGGCGCACCCAGTTGGTTTTATCGCCAAAACGGTTGCTCTCGTATTGCTGTCCGCCAAACAGCTTGACCACTTTGTGCGCGGCAACGCTTTCCTCGATAACCTGGGTGATATCGCCCATCGCGTGCTGCGAACTGCGGCTGGCATCGCGCAGCCGGGCGTTGATGATTTTCAGGATGAACGCAATGACCGGCAGCATCACCAGACTGAGCAGCGTAAGCTTCCAGTTGAGATAGAACAGCCAGCCGAGCAGTCCGACGATGATGATGGAATCCCGGACCGAAACGGTCACGATGCTGGTGGCCGCTGCAGTGACCTGTGTCACGTCGAAAATCAGTTTTGAGATCAGGTTGCCGGTGGCGTGATCATCATAAAACCGTGTGGGAAGCGTCAGCAGTTTGTGGAACATTGCCTCGCGCAGATCCATCACAACCTTGTTGCCGACCCAGCCGATCGCATAAGTGCCGATGAATGAAGCGACACCGCGCACGAAAAAAATCAGCAAAATGATCAGGGGTGCAAATTTGATAACGGTGTTGTCTTTGTGCACGAAAGTGCCGTCCAGCATGGGCTTCAGCAAAGCCGGCAGCAACGGTTCGGTTGCAGCTGTTACCGCCATGGCGAGGATGGATAGTGCAAAGGTGCGCCAGTAAGGTTTGACGTAGCCGAGGAGGCGTAAATAGAGCTGGGTGCTGGTAAGATTCATGGCGCGCACTTTAGCAGAAAACACCCCTTCCGGCTTCTTCCAATAGGCAATGAGGTGTTGCGGCGCAGGAATAGCAAAGGTCAAAAGACGAACGGTTTTCATCGAATGCGCACAAATTTCTGATACGCTGCTTTTCAGATTAACAAGGCGGGATGACGCGATGGCGATTTACGCAGTGGGCGACATTCAAGGCTGCCATGCCGAACTGGTGCAGTTGCTGGATCAAATCAAATTCGATCAGACAGCGGACCGGCTCTGGCTGGTCGGCGATCTGGTGAACCGCGGGCCGGGCTCACTGGAAGTGCTGCGCCTGGTCAGGTCACTGGGCGACAGCGCAATCACCGTGCTGGGCAATCACGACCTGCATCTGCTTGCCGTCGCGGAAGGCGCGGCGGAACTGCATCGCACCGACACGCTGGATGAGATCCTGGCCGCGCCGGATCGCGATGAATTGTTGCACTGGCTGCGCAACCAGCGTCTGCTGCATGCACAAGACGGATTCGTGCTGGTCCATGCCGGATTGCTGCCGCAATGGAATGTGGCGCAGGCAGCAAACCTGGCGCGCGAAGTCGAAGCGGCGCTGCGCGGCGACGACTACGCGACCTTCCTGGCGCGCATGTACGGCAATTCCCCGCACCAATGGGACGACAGTTTGTCCGGCTACAAACGGCTGCGCGTGATCACCAATGCCTTCACGAGGATGCGCATCTGCACGAATGAAGGCGAGATGGAATTCAAATTCAAGGGCGAAGTGGAGAACATCCCCGCAGGTTACATGCCGTGGTTCGACATTCCCAAACGCGCCAGCGCCAAATCAACGGTGATCTTCGGCCACTGGTCGGCATTGGGACTGAAGCTCACGCCCAACGTCATCGCGCTGGATACCGGCTGCCTGTGGGGCGGCCCGATGAGTGCGATCCGGCTGGAAGACCGGCAGCTGTTCCAGGTGAGTTGCAGGAATCCTGTGGCTAAACATTGGTAAGCAACTCATCGAGATTGACCGCACACCTCTACATGTATAGACTGACGTTTATACATTTTGCGTAAGGAGCAAGTCATGGCCGAAGCAGTCCTTGATATCAAACAGTGGGGCAACAATCTGGGCGTTCGTTTGCCCGCAGCGGTGGCGCGGGAGGCACATCTCCATGTCGATCAGCGCGTGCGGGTAACGGTCGAAGGCGATCAGGTCATCATCACGCCGGTCGCTGCCACAAAGCTCAGTCTGGAACAGCGTCTGGCTGTCTATGATCCCAAGCGTCACGGCGGCGAGCAGATGACGACGGCGCAAACGCTGGGAGCTGAGCATTGGTAGTCGTCACCAAGCGCGCGGCAGCGGGCAAATCCAAACCAAAATCCTGGGCGCCGGAACGGCAGGACATCATCTGGATCGACTGCAACCCGCAGGTCGGGCGGGAGATGCGCGATGTCCACCCTTTTTTGGTACTCTCGCCGCGCATCTTCAACGAGAAGACCTCGTTGGTCATTGGATTGCCGATGACTACAGCGGAATACAACGCGGACAATCCTTTTGCGGTTGCGGTGGGAAATGCGAAAGGACGCAAGGCCGGACAAACCAGCTATGTGCTTTGCCACCAGCCCAAGTCGTTCGACTGGCGTTTGCGCAAGGCCAAACCGCATCCGCTCGGCGTCCTATCCAACGCCTTGTTTGCACAAGTCTGCGAACGGCTCAACCAGATCATCCTGATAGGTTGATTCCGCTGCATAGCGGCTGCTTGTTAAAGTTTCTGAAGTTAGCCAGCCGTTAACGAACACCACTTCTCAACCAATCACCGTCAATAATCTCTGCATCAACTGTTCCGCCTGCCGTGCATAGCCGCCGCCAAACAGGTTGGCGTGGTTGAGGATGTGATACAGATTGTATAGCTCGCGGCGCGTGGCGTAGCCCGCATCCAGCGGATACGCATCGCGATAGGCGGCATAGAAATCCGCAGGGTAGCCGCCGAACAATTCCGTCATCGCGAGGTCGCATTCGCGGTCGCCGTAATAGGCCGCCGGATCAAAGATGGTTGGTGTGCCATCAGCGAGGAACGCATGGTTGCCGCTCCACAGGTCGCCGTGCAGCAACGAAGGTTGCGGCGTGTAGCCTGCGAAGAAAGCCGGCAGCGCGTCCATCAGCTTTTCGCCCAGGCTTTGCAGCTGGCCGCCGTAGCCGCTCTCCTCCGCGAGACGCAACTGAAAGCCCAGGCGATGTTCGCGCCAGAATGTCACCCAATCGTCGGTCCATGAATTTGGCTGCGGCGTGGTGCCGATGAAATTGTCAGCCGAAAAGCCGAAGACGGTTGCGTTGCGGCCATGACACGGCGTTGCGGAGCATCCGGGCCGGGAATGGCCGCTGTTCACCTCTCCTGCTGCGAGTGGATTGACATCTGCACTGTCGGAGGTGAAGCGATGCAATGCGGCAAGTTGTTCGCCGAGCAGCCTGGAATTACCGCGTGAATCCAGTTCCAGATGTTCCAGCACCAGATAGCATTGCTCACCCGCGCTTCCGTGCGTGACAGGGATAGGCACCCTTATCGTGTCGGTTGCGGCGATCATTTTTAGTCCCGTTGCTTCAGCAGCGAACACGGGTAGATGCCGGGATTCGTTAAGCTTGAGAAAGTAGCGTGCCCCGTCCGTTCCATCCAGATGGTACGCTTCGTTGATGCTGCCGCCGCCGACAGGCGTCGTGGCAAGTATTACAAAAGGGCGATGGGTTGCATCCCGGATTGCTGATGCAACAGTGCCCCAGATGGACATCATTACAGCTTGATGGCTCTGCCGAAGTGTTGTTCGTACTGCCTGGCAATTTCGGCGCGCGTGTAGATGTGGTTCTGTCCGCCGCGATTGGCGATCTTGAGCGAACCCATCAGCGAGGCGAGACGCCCGGTAGCTTCCCAATCCCAGCCCTGTTGAAGGCCGTACAGCAAACCGGCGCGGTAGGCATCGCCGCAGCCGGTCGGGTCGACGATGGCTTTCGGTTTGGGGGTGGGGATGGCGATCTGTTTTCCGTCGGTATAGATCAACGAACCGTCCGCGCCCAGCGTGACGATCAGCGCTTTCACACGCTGCGCGATCTCGTCCAGTGTCTTGCCGGTTTTGTCCTGCAACATCTTGGCTTCGTAATCATTTACGGTGACGTAAGTGGCCTGTTCGATGAACGTCAGCAGTTCCGCACCCGAGAACATCGGCATGCCCTGACCCGGGTCGAACACGAAAGGAATGCCAAGGTCGGAAAATTCCAGGGCGTGCTGAATCATGCCCTCGCGTCCGTCGGGTGAAACGATGCCCAGTGTGACCTCCTTTGCCGCGGAGACGCTGTTCAGGTGTGATTGCCCCATCGCACCCGGATGGAACGCGGTGATCTGGTTGTCGTCGAGGTCGGTGGTGATGAAGGCTTGACCGGTGAAGTGGCCCGTCACATGCCGGATATGGGTTTGCGCCAGACCGAGATTTTCCAGACGCGAGGCGTAAGGCGCAAAATCGTCGCCCACCGTCGCCATGATCAGCGGATTTCCGCCCAGCATGCGCAGGTTGTAGGCGATGTTGCCCGCGCATCCGCCGTATTCGCGGCGCATTTCCGGCACCAGAAACGCGACGTTCAGGATGTGAATCTGTTCGGGAAGGATGTGATTTTTAAATTTATCTTTGAACACCATGATGGTGTCGTAAGCCATGGAACCGCAAATCAGTGTGTGCATCGTTATACTCAAGCCATGTTGAATGAATCGAATTGTAACATTGCGTCGCCTCCTGCCAGAAGGCGTAACAGTACATTACCGGAGCGTGTCAGTTGCTTAGCGGTTTGAAATCCCCGATAATTTGCCCGTTGCTGGCGCAGCAAGCCAGACAGATCACTACAGGGACACCATCCTTTCCACGGGGCGACCCTTTTAGGGTTCAATCCCAAACTATAGTCAAAATCACCGGCGAAATTATCCAGATGAACATCCCAAGATGAATATAAAGTTTCAGCGTGCGGTCGACCGATATGCGGGTGTGCCGATCTGCGCTTTGCTTTCACTGGTGAATCGTGTCGTGTCGAATGAGCCCGACGGCACGCCCCCCAAAAATATCCTGGTCATCCTGTTATCCGAAATGGGCAGCCTGGTGCTGGCGCACCCGATGTTCATGCGCCTGAAGCAGCAATACCCGGAAGCGCAAATCCGCGTGCTGATGTTTGCCAAGAACCGCGAAGTGCTCGATCTGCTGGATGTCATTCCACGCGAAAATGTTTTGACGCTGGATGACGGCTCGCTGAAGGGATTGGTCGGGGACAGTCTCAAAGTGATCCGCCTGATGCACAAGCTCAAGATCGATGCGGTGATCGACTGCGAATTGTTCGCGCGTATCAGCAGCATTTTCTCCTACCTGTCCGGAGCATCGCTGCGCGTGGGGTTCCATCGTCATACCCAGGAGGGCTTGTACCGCGGCTCTTTCATCAACCGCCCGGTGCTGTACAACCCCTACCGGCACCTGACCCAGCAATTCCTGACGCTGGCCTCGGCGCTCGAATCCACCACCGATCCGGTAGCCAAGCTGTTCCCCGCACCCTATACCGGCAAGACGCCGGTGCTGGAATTTTCCCGCGAAGAGCTGGCGGAAACCTACCGGGAACTGCACAATTTTTTCCCGGCAATCAAGGAAAAGAAACTGGTGTTGATCTACCCGAGCGGCGGTATCCTGCCGATACGCGCCTGGCCGCTCAAGAGCTATTTCCAGCTGAGCAAGGCCTTGCTGGACGAGGGTTATGCGGTGGGCGTGATCGGCCTGAAAGGCGACCGCGAGATCGCGCAGTCCGTGGTGGATCACTGCAAGAATCCGGTCTGCGTCAATCTGGCCGGTTATACCAGGTCGGTGCGGCATCTGCTGGCGGTATTCCATCGCGCCGAGCTGCTCGTCACCAATGACGGCGGCCCGGGGCAATTCGCCGCGCTCACACCGCAGCTGCCTGCAATCATTTTTTTCGGACCGGAAACACCGGTGCTGTACAGATCGCTGGGCGACAACGCCTGGTGTTTCCACCGCCAGCTGCCCTGCTCGCCGTGCCTCACCGCCTACAACCACCGCACCTCGCCATGCGATGGCGATAACCAGTGCCTGAAGCAGATCACGGTCGAACAGGTGCTGGCCAAAGCCCGCGAGATGCTTGCCAGAAAAGATATGCCGCCAAGAGATGCCGCGGCGCAAGATCGGCAATTGGCATGAAGCGGATTACGCAGCACCCGTTGACGGTCTGGGTATTCAAAAAGCGCTTCATGAAATTCGGCGCCGTGGGCGCCTCCGGGGTGGCGGTCAACCTGGGTGTGTTGTATCTCTGCCAGGAATTTTTGTTCACCGCGATCCAATCCACCAGCATGCGGCTGAACCTGTCCCTGGCAGTAGCGATCTTCATTGCAACCGTTAATAATTTTTTCTGGAACCGTGCCTGGACCTGGAGCGATCGCTTTCATCGCCCCGACAAACATCTGGTGTTGCATTTTGGACAATACGCGCTGGCCTGCTGGGTCGGAATTGTCGTGCAGGTCGTCCTCACCAAACTGTTCGTGATCTACTTCTACTACATCATTGCCAACGCTGCAGCCATCGTGCTGGCCAGCGTGTTCAATTTTCTGGTAAATAATTTCTGGACGTTCCGCAGCCACAAGCCTGTTGAGGAAATCGCGCTTCCCATAATCCCGGAACCGGACGACGCAATTCCCGAGCCTGAACCGGATATTGAGCAGGAAATCCGCAGCAAATGAACCGGACCGAACCCGGCTGGCGCACGGCATGGTACCTGTTGGCCTGCCTGCTGGCGGTGTTCACTTATTTCTACGGTCTCGACAGTCAGCATATCCCGAAGAACGGCGACGAATACCCATATGAGCACATCACCCGGCTGACTGCCGCCAGCGGCAAACTGCTGCCGCTGCAATCGCAGCTGGACCACATGCGCAACACCAAGCCGCCGCTGCTGTTCTGGCAGGGCATCGCATCCACCGATCAGGGCAGGAACTGGACATTATGGAATCTGCGCTACCCCAGCGTCATCTATACTTTGCTGACCGCGGCGATGCTGTTCATGCTCGGACAAAAGCTTGCGGGCAAACTTGAGACCGGCTTTGTTGCCGCGCTGACGTTCCTGGCATTTTTCACCACCTATCGTTTCGGCCGCCCGTTCCTGACCAATCCGCCCGAGGTGTTCTGGATCTTCCTGCCATTCTTTGTGCTGCTGTATTGGCGGCAGGCGTTCGCATCGCGCTGGCTGATTCCGCTGCTGCTCGGCATAGTCATCGGCACCGGCTTCCTGTACAAATCATTCGCGCTGGGCCTGCCCGTCGCGCTCGGTCTGTCCGGGTGGTATTTGCACCAGCGCAATTACCGCGTGACGGAATTCCTGCGGAAGGACGCGCTGAAAGTGGCAATCGCCGTGTCGGTTGCGGTCGCGTTGTTCGCGATGTGGTTCGTGCTCGACCCCGATCCGCAGGCGGTGTGGAAGGAGTTCGTGGTGGGGGAAAACGTCGGCAAGCTCGATCCGCATGGCCCGGGCTACTTGGCGACACTGCTGTGGGGCGGCTCCAGTATCTGGAGTTACGCGCTGGCCTTTCTGACCAATCCCGGGCTGCTGACATTTCCGGTGGTGGCGCTGTTTTTGGTCGCTTATAAACGGCGCGGCCGGTTGACCAGCGAAGAGAAATTGCTGTGGATCTGGATCGCCGCGATGTTCCTGAGTTTTGCGCTGCCCAGCCAGCGTTCGGGCCGCTATCTGTTGGCGGCAATGCCTGCCGTGGCGTTGTTGTGCGCGCTCAACTGGCAGCAGATCGGCCGCAAGGCGTTCATCGCCAGCCTGGTGCTGGCAGCCGCGCTGATTGCGGGAATCGCGTATCTGGCCGTGCGCCTGCAAATTGATATGCATGGCGCCCAGCTGTATCCGCCGGCGTTCTGGCTGCTGATTTCGGGCGCCGGAATATCGGCGCTGGCGGCCATCGCGGTACCCGCCCTCACCCGGCCGCTGGTCAACGTCGTCGCATTATTGGTGCTGCTGTGTTTTGCCGCTTTCCTGCGCCCGTTTGACGGCGCTCTGGGTAATTACAGTGCTGATGCGCAGCGCTATGCCAGCGGCAGGGAGGTTGGCGTGCCGTGCAACTTCAGGGCCATGGACGAAGGCTATCGTTTCATGCTGCCCGGCGCGCAGATAAGCGGCTACAGCGAGGATCAGCATCTCACCGCGAGCGAACTGGCGGCGCGCTATCCGATGTTCACAATACAGTTGCCTCTGGATGACAGCGCGCTGAACGGCGGTTGCAGCGCATGCACAATCATCGGCCGGCGTCTGGATATCCGCGGCCGCCAGAGTTCGGCCGAGTTGCAGGAAATGTTCCTGCACGGCAAGGTGTTCGAACATCTTTTCGCCAGGGAAGTGTTGATGGAGTCGCCTGCGGGCGGCAAGGTCATGCCGGAGCAGACTCCCGCGCAGCTATGCCGCTGATGATCATGTCTTCCGGCCATCAAAATAATGCGCGTTACCTGCTATTGGCTCTGGTGGTCGTCGCGTTCGCTGCCGCTTTCTACAAAGTCGCGCATCGTCCGGGCGCGGCCACTTTCCAAATGCCGGCCACCCTGCAGCAGGCGGGTGCGCCGCAAACCGGCAGCGCTAAGCCGGAGTTCCACGCGGACTTTGTCTCCAGGCAACAGAATATTTCCACCCATGCAGCTTCGCTGGTTGAGCTGGGTGACGGTCGCATCCGTGCCTTCTGGTTCGCCGGCAGCCGCGAAGGCGCGCAGGATGTGGAGATACGCAGCGCGGTATTCGATCCGGAGACAGATTCATGGAGTCCGGAACACGGTATCGTCAATCGCGTAGACACAGAGCGCGCGCTGCTGCGCTATGTGAAAAAGATCGGCAACCCGGTGGCGCAGCGCGGGCCGGATGGCAAGCTGTGGCTGTACTACGTGACCGTCTCGCTGGGCGGTTGGGCGGGCAGTTCGATCACGGCGATCACGTCGGACGACGATGGGGCAACCTGGAGTACGCCGCGGCGCCTGATCACCTCCCCTTTCATCAACATCAGCACGCTGATCAAGGGCACGCCGTTCCTGTATAGCGACGGCACGATGGGTTTACCCGAATATCACGAGTTCATCGGCAAATTCGGTGAACTGTTGCGCATCGATGGCCGTGGCGAGATCATCGACAAGCAGCGGTTGAGCTCCGGAAAATCAACGTTGCAGCCGGTAGTGCTGATAACAGGTCCGCAGCATGCATTGGTGCTGATGCGCCGTTCCGGCTCCAGTCCCAAGCGTGTGATTGCTACATCCACCGATGATGCGGGGCAGCACTGGAGTATGACTACGCCAACCGCACTGGCCAATCCGGATGCCGCGCTTTCGGGTGTGGTTTTGCCGGATGGGCAGATGCTGGTCGTGCTGAACAACATCGAAGACGGCCGCGACGCGCTGTCGCTGGTGGTTTCAGCGGATGGCGGGGCCAGCTGGAAAACGGTTTATCAACTGGAAGACCAGCGCGGTCGGCCCGCCGACCCAATTCACTTCGGGCAAATTTCCGCTGAGCTGGCCAAGGCCACCGATGCAGGCATCACCGACGCAAGCAGCTATGCGAAATCCGCGCAGCGCAACAAATGCGCGGAACAGCATTGCGACTACGAGTTTTCCTACCCTTACCTGATCCAGGCGCGCAACGGCGACTTCCACCTCGTCTATACCTGGAACCGGAGTTTCATCAAGCACGTCCGGTTCAACCGCGCATGGCTGGATCAGCACATGGAAAAATCAAACGATGGCGAACTTCACTGACCTGACCGGGCTGGCGGGTGTGGCCTGCGCGACAGCGGCTTCCTTGCTGCTGTTGCCCGGCATTGCGCGGTTAACCAGGCCGCGTCGGGCATTGCTGCTGGGCGCGGTGTTTGCGCTGCTGCTGATCCCGTTCGGCGGCATGCCCTTCGCCGCGTATGTGCGCGGCATGACCGGCGACTTGAGCATCACCACGCTGGTGCTGTTGTGCTGCACGATGCTGCGTCCCTGGTGCGGTTGCGTTGAGGTTCAGGACAAGCACCGGCTTGCGCTGTTGACCCTGATCGCACTGGCTGCACTCGGACTGTATCCGATGGCTTTGGGTGTCGGTGAGCATGACCCTTATCGCCTGGGGTACGGCAACCTGCAGTTCATTGCTGCGCTGCTGTTGCTTGCGCTGGCAGCGTGGTTCCGCGGATATACAATGATTGCGTTGTGTATCGCGCTGGGCACGCTTGCCTGGACGGCCGGCTGGTATGAATCCGATAATCTTTGGGATTATTTGATTGACCCGTTCGTGGCTATCTACGCGCTGGCAGCGATCATGATTTTTTGTGTGAAGACGCTGACGAAATTGCAACGAGGCCGCTCGCACTGATTGCAGCGCTGGTTGCCGTATTTGGATATGATTGCCATATTTGCGGTCAACCCTGTCAAGCATAAGGATTGAATCGATCCATGTTTTCCATACCTAAAATCTTTGAAGGGAAACCGGACCATCCTCTGTTCGACGTGAAGGAGGCCGGGAGACTGCTGGCCGAGTTGCCGAAGGACAATGCCTTTAAGGCGCTGGAAAAAATCACTTCCTGGCTGGACTCGGTTAAAGATGCACCCGGTTTTCGCCCCGAGCTGCGCGCGGCAATCATCATGTTGCTGGACGAAGCAGGCCAGCCGCTATATGCAGGGCTGTTGCATCTCTATCTCGGCGCACCGCATTTGCAGGATTTCATGGGCAAGCATCTGTGGCATGGCCTGCACGAATTCATGAAGACCTTGGCCGAGGCTTATTCTGTGTGCGTCCACAAACAGCGGCGAGCAGGAAAAAAGTCTTTAGACTACAAGGAACTCATGCCGGTCATTTGCGTCCGGCTGCTGCGCGCGGTTGCCGAGCAGATGAAACTTGAAATGATGCACTATGTGGATATTGAGCAGTCAGTCTGGGACCGGCTGTGCAGTTGCTACCGGTTTGCCGAAGCCAACCGGTTTACCGAGAGCATGGTTTTCGCCTATCCGAAACAGGAAATATCCGCGTATGCGCCCAGAATAGAGCTTGCTGAAAGCCTGGTTTTTGCATATCAAAAACAGGTGATCCATATCAGCCCGCAGCGAGAATTGTTGCGGGCGTTGATGCTATATGAATCTTCGCCCGGCACGCTGGCACCGGACCAGATCGAGTTGAGCTTTCGCATCGTCGGACGCGTGGTCAGCTTTTTCGACTTCAAAAATGCACCCGATATGGAATGTGCATTCTGTTTCGATCTGGCCAAGCCCAGCGCACCAAGACGGGTGGACGAAAACATCCAGGCAACACCATCGATGCGCTTTTTCGGTGCTTACAAGGCAGTCCCCAAAATAGCGCATATTATTGCCCAGCATGAGCAAGGCCTGATCCAGCAAGAACAGCGCTTCGGCAGCGAGTTCACCCCCGCGGGCAAACTGACTGTGCTCAAGCACATGCAGCTGTATTTGGGGAAGGATCAGCCGCGCCGGCATCAGGAGCGCAGAGGTATTAATACCGCCATTGACGTGGTGCATAGCTTCCGGACGATCAGCAGACTGGTTGAGCGCATGGATATTGATAATGCGGTGAACATTTTAGAAGAGGTCACGGCTGCGTTGAAAGAGCGCTCCGATATCAATCTTGCCGCCGATCATGATGAAGTCGATTACTCCACGGAAAAATGGACCGTCTCGGATGCAAGTGTTGATGGAATTGGCGGCATCATCCCGAATAACGGGGGAGCCTGGGTAACGATCGGCGGCCTGTGCGGTCTCAAGACCGAAAACAGTCCGATATGGTGGGTCGGCGTGATACGGAGGCTACATACCGACCCCAATGGTGCGGTACAAGTTGGCATTGAAATGATTACCAAGAAACCCATGTCGGTGTGGCTGCGCACACCCGGCAAAGGCACTGAAAAAGCGTCCAGCTGGGGGAACAGTTCCTTTGAATATGACTATCTGCCGGCAATCCTGTTGCCCGATGCGAGCAACTCGTATGTGAATGCCAGGCTGCTGATGGAACCGGGCAGCTATGTGCCGGAAACCATTTATGAAGTGATGCTGGGAGAAAAAAGCCGCGACATCAAGCTCACTGATTTGCTGGCAGAGGGCGAAGACTACGAGCATGTCGGTTTTCAGTGGCTGAATGCCGCGCATACATAAGTCTAGGCGCAAGTTGTTTGTAAATACTGCAACGCCCGGGTGAACTTTCACATGCACCCGAACGCACCGTCAACGACCTTGCTAAAATCGGGCCCTTTATCCACAGCCCGCGAACTCGATGCGTAACGTGTGCTGCATAGACGGGAAAGGGGAGCAACGAAGCGCATTCTCTAATCCTGGCAGTTCCGTTATGATTGCCACACAGGGAGTAATCCTCTCATGCATTGAGGTCGAATCCAGCCTTGTTTTCCATACCTAAAATCTTTGAAGGGAAACCGGACCATCCTCTGTTCGACGTGAAGGAGGCCGGGAGACTGCTGGCCGAGTTGCCGAAGGACAATGCCTTTAAGGCGCTGGAAGAAATCACTTCCTGGCTGGACTCGGTTAAAGATGCACCCGGTTTTCGCCCCGAGCTGCGCGCGGCAATTATCATGTTGCTGGACGAAGCGGGCCAGCCGTTATATGCAGGGCTGTTGCATCTCTATCTCGGCGCGCCGCATTTGCAGGATTTCAGGGGCAAGCATCTGTGGCAGGGCCTGCACGGGTTTATGAAGACTTTGGCCGAGGTTTATTCTGTGTGTGTTCACGAATATCGGCAGGCGGAAAAAAAGTCTTTCGAACACAAGGAACTCATGCCGGTCATTTGCGTCCGGCTGCTGCGCGCGGTTGCCGAGCAGATGAAGCTGCAGTTGATGCACTATGTGGACATTGAACAGGCGGTCTGGGACCGGCTGTGCAGTTGTTACAATTTTGCCGAAGCCGGCCAGATTGCCGACAGCATGGTTTTCGCCTACCCGAAACAGGTGATCCATGTCAGCCCGCAGCGGGAACTGGTGCGGGCGCTGATGCTTTATGAATCGTCGCCCGGCACACTTGCGCCGGACCAGATCGAGGTGTGCTTTCGCATCGCCGGGCGCATGGTCAGTTTTTTCGATTTCAGGGATGCGCCCGATCCGGAATGTGCATTCTGTTTCGATCTGGCCGATCCTGGCGTCCCCAGACGGGCGGATGGAAATCTCCAGGCCACATCGTCGATGCGCTTTTTCGGAGCTTACAAGGCAGTCCCAAAAGTAGCGGATATCATCGCCCAACATGAGCACGGCCTGATCCAGCAAGAGCAGCGCTTCGGCAGCGAGTTCACCCCCGCGGGAAAATTGACCGTGCTCAAACATTTACAGTTGTATTGGGGCAAGGATCAGCCGCACCGCCATCAGGAGCGCAGAGGCATTAATACCGCGATTGACGTGGTGCATAGTTTCCAGACGATCAGCAGACTGGTTGCGCGCATGGATATCGATAATGCGGTGAACATCTCTGAAAAAGACGCGGCTGCGTTGAAAGAACGTTCCGGCATCAATCTTGCCGCCGATAACGACGAGATTGATTACTCCACCGAAAACTGGATCGTGACGGATTTGAGTGTCGATGGAATCGGCGGGACGATTCCGAATAACGGGGGCGATTGGGTAAAGATCGGCGACCTGTGCGGCCTCAAGGCCGGAAACAGCACGATATGGTGGATCGGCATGGTACGCAGACTGCATACGGATACCAGGGGTGCGGTGCATGTGGGTATCGAAATGCTGGCAAAGAAACCCCTGTCGGTGTGGCTGCGCACGCTCGGCAAGGGCACCGAAAAAGTGTCCAACTGGGAGACCAGTTCCAGCTCCTTTGAATACGACTATCTGCCGGCAATCCTGTTGCCCGATGCGAGCAACTCCTATGCGAACGCCACGATGCTGATGGAAACGGGCAGCTATGTGCCGGAAACGCTATATGAAATGATGCTGGGAGAAAAAAGCCGCGATATCAAGCTTACCGGCCTGCTGGCAGAAGGCGAAGACTACGAGCAGATCGCCTTTCAGTGGCTCAATGCCGAGCATACATAAAAAGTAGGGTCAGGATAATGAATATTCCGAATATCGCTGAACTGCGGGAATGGTTTCACATTACCGACTCGCCGCTGCGCGTGCTGATCATCCTGCTGCTGGCCTGGATACTGCTCGTCATCAGCCGCAATCTCATTCGCAGTTTTCGCCGGTACATGGAAAAACGGGCAGCTACCTCCGAGGATAAACAGAGGATAGACACGCTGGAGCGCGTATTCCGTTACGTCGCCACGGTCCTGATTTCCCTTGTGGCGGGTATGCTGATTTTGAGCGAACTGGGTATTTCCATTGCGCCTTTTCTGGGTGCCGCCGGCTTGGTCGGTGTGGCTGTCGGTTTTGGTGCGCAAAGTTTGATCAAGGATTATTTCAACGGCTTTTTTATCCTGTTGGAAAACCAGATTCGCAAGGGCGATGTTGTCGAGGTGTGCGGCAAGAGTGGACTGGTGGAAGACGTCACCCTGCGTTATATCACCCTGCGCGACTATGAGGGCAGCGTCCATTTTGTGTCCAACGGCCTGATCACCACGGTTACCAACAAATCGCGCGGATACGCTTATGCGGTAATTGATGTGAGTATTGCCTACCGCGAGAACATCGATGAAGCCTATGAAGTGATGCGGGAAGTGGGACGTGAAATGCGCGAAAGCAAGGATTTCTCCGCCAAAATTATCGGCGATCTCGAGATTGCGGGCGTCCAGAGTTGGGCGGATTCGGCCGTGGTGCTGCGCTGCCGCTTCAAGGTCGCCAGCCTTGAGCAATGGGGTGTTCGCCGCGAGTTTCTGTACCGGTTGAAGAACGCATTCGATGCGCAAAACATCGAAATTCCCTACCCGCATCTTACGCTCCACGCGGGCCAGGACAAGAGCGGAAATGCGCCGCCATTGCGGGTGCTCAATGTGAGCAAGAAGGGTGACTAGGCACTGCGCGGATCTCGTTACAAAGGCTTTTCTAACCGTGGCCGAACAACACCAGCCCCCAAACCACCAGCGCATTCACGATGCTTAAAAATACCGCCGCGCTGGCGATATCCTTGGCGCGTTTGGCGAGCGGATGCCGTTCCAGCGAAGTGTGATCGACTGCCGTTTCAAGTGCGGAATTAAGCAGCTCGACGATCAACACCAGCAGGATGCTGGCGATCATCATGACTTTGCCGAGTGGGCTGGCAGGCAGCAGCAGTGCAGCCGGTATCGCGATTGCCGCAACCAATACTTCCTGGCGAAAAGCGTCTTCGTGCTGCCAGGCGGCGCGCAGGCCCTGCAGCGCAATACCTGTTGCGCGCCAGGCGTGGGTCAAACCGGGACGGTGCTTGCCGGGTATTTTCGTATCGGGGTTTTCCACACTGGCCCTTCTGTTTCAGGAATCGGAATACGATTCGACAGGCGGGCACGAGCAGATCAGATTTTTATCCCCGCGCACATTATCGATACGGCCGACATTGGGCCAGAATTTGTTGTCTCTGACCCACTTCAACGGGAACGCAGCCTGTTCGCGGGTATAAACATGCTGCCAATCATCGGCGACGACCATTCTGGCGGTGTGCGGCGAATTCTTCAGCACGTTGTCTTCCCTGTCCGCCCGGCCCGAGACGATGGCGGCTATCTCCTTGCGTATAGCAATCATCGCGGCACAGAATCTGTCCAGCTCTTCCCTGGATTCGCTTTCGGTCGGTTCGACCATCAGGGTGTCGGCTACCGGGAATGAGACGGTGGGCGCGTGATAGCCATAATCCATCAGGCGTTTGGCAATGTCACCCACTTCCACCCCCGCGTCGCGCTTGAATTCTGCACAGGCCAGTATCATTTCGTGCGCACAACGGCCATTCTTGCCGCTATACAAAGTCGGGTAGTACTCCTTCAACGACTCCTTGATGTAATTGGCATTCAGGATCGCGATGCGCGTGGCCTCGGTCAGGCCCTCCCCGCCCAGCATCTTGATATAGCCGTATGAGATCAGCAGGATCAGCGCACTGCCGTAGGGGGCTGCGGATACCGCATGTATTCCCTGCTCTCCGCCGGTCTTGACCAATGAATGGCCGGGCAAAAACGGCACCAGGTGTTTTGCGACACCGATCGGACCCATGCCGGGACCGCCGCCACCGTGCGGGATGGCGAAGGTCTTGTGCAGATTCAAGTGGCAGACATCCGCGCCGATGTTGCCCGGGCTGGTCAGGCCGACCTGCGCGTTCATGTTGGCGCCGTCCATATAGACCTGGCCGCCGTTGGCGTGGATGATGCCGGTGATCTCGCTGATGCCCTCCTCGTAGACCCCATGTGTGCTCGGGTAAGTCACCATCAGACAGGCCAGGTCATCCCTGTGCTGTTCGGCCTTTTCGCGCAGATCGGCGACATCGATATTGCCCTGCTTGTCGCACTTCACCAGCACGATCTTCAAGCCGCACATTGCGGCGCTGGCCGGATTGGTGCCGTGTGCCGAGGTGGGTATCAGGGCGATATTGCGGTGCGCATCGCCGCGCGAATGATGGTAGGCACGGATCACCAGAAGGCCGGCGTACTCGCCCTGAGCCCCGCTGTTCGGCTGAAAGCTCATCTTGGCGAAACCGGTGATCTCGCTAAGCGACTTGTCCAGGCTGGCAATGACTTCCTGAAATCCTGCGGCCTGTTCAACCGGAGCAAAGGGATGGATGTCGGCAAATTCCGGCCAGGTAATCGGGATCAGTTCCGAGGCGGCATTCAGCTTCATCGTGCAGGAACCCAGCGAGATCATCGAGTGTGTCAGCGACAGATCCTTGTTTTCCAGTCGCTTGATATAACGCATCATCTCCGATTCGGAATGATAGGTATTGAAAACCGGGTGCTGCAGGATAGCCGAGCTGCGAATTTTGATAGCCGGCTGCTGTGCAAAGATATGCGCTTCTGTGACTTGCGTAGTCGCCTTGCCGGCAGGCTTGTCCACCGCTTGGGCGAACACCGCGATGATCGCGTTGATATCTTCAGTATCGGTGGTCTGGTCGACGGAGATCGTGATCGCATCATTGGTGTAACGGAAATTGATCTCGGCGGCTTCGGCCAGTTTTTTGATCTTTGCATGGTCTGCGCCGCTGATCTTCAGCGTGTCGAAGTAAATGCCTTCATCGACGGCATAGCCCAGCTTCTTCAGTTCTGCGGCCAGCGCGATCGCCGAAAGATGCACTTGCAGCGCTATGCCCTTCAGGCCTTCCGGCCCGTGGTACACCGCATACATGCTCGCCATGATGGCCAGCAAAGCCTGCGCGGTGCAAATGTTCGAAGTCGCCTTGTCGCGTCGGATATGTTGCTCGCGCGTCTGCAACGCCATGCGCAATGCCGGGTTGCCCTGCGCATCGACGGATACGCCGATGATGCGCCCGGGCATGGAGCGCTTGTAGGATTCGCGGCAGGCAAAGTACGCCGCGTGGGGTCCGCCGTAGCCCATCGGGACGCCGAAGCGCTGGGTGCTGCCGATCACCACATCGGCTCCCCACTCGCCCGGCGGCGTCAGCAGCACCAGGCTCAGCACGTCGGCCGCCACGGCGATTGCGGTACCGTTCGCCTTGGCTTTCTTTACGAAGTCAGCATAATCATGAACCTTGCCGTCCGCGGAGGGATATTGTAGAAGTGCGCCGAAGATGTCGCTGCCCAATGCGCTGGACTTGAAATCACCGATGACCAATTCAATCCCCATAGGCGAGGAGCGCGTCTTCAGCAAATCGATGGTTTGCGGAAAGCAGTCGCTGGATACAAAGAACTTGTTCGAACCGCTGTCAATCGCCTCGCGGGTACGGCTGTGGAACAGCATCGCCATCGCTTCGGCAGCTGCGGTCGCCTCGTCCAGCAATGACGCATTGGCGATTTCCATCCCGGTCAAATCCATGATCATGGTCTGGAAATTCAATAATGCTTCCAGCCGCCCTTGCGAGATTTCTGCCTGGTAAGGGGTGTAAGCGGTGTACCAGCCCGGATTCTCCAGGATATTGCGCTGCACCACGGCAGGGACGATGGTGTTGTAATAGCCCAGGCCGATATAGGTCTTGAACACCTTGTTCTTTGCTGCGACACCGCGCAAATGCTTGTGGTATTGATACTCGGACATGCCTTTTGGCAAATTCAACGGACTTTTCAGGCGGATGCCGGCAGGAACCGTTTGCGCGATCAGTTCATCGACGGAGCTTGCGCCGATTTTTTCCAGCATGGCTGTTACATCGTTTGCGCGAGGACCGTTATGGCGGCCTACAAATTTATCAGTGGCGATCATGGGATTGCTTTCAGAGAAGGGTAAAGAGGGAAGGGAGAAGGGTGGCGCACTGCGCGCGCCGGGGGTTTGCTCTTCCCCCTTCACACTTATCCCTTCCCCCGATGGTCAGTGTGCTTCGCTATCCACTACCGTCTGGTAGGCTTTTGCATCCATCAGCGCGGCTACATCTGCGGGATTGTCGGGTTTCATTCTGAATATCCACGCGTTGTACGGATCGGAGTTGATGGTTTCCGGTGTACTGTCCAGTTCACTGTTTGCCGCCGTCACCACCCCGTTCACCGGCGCGTAGATGTCTGCTGCGGCCTTTACCGATTCCACTACCGCGCATTCTTCCTTGGCTTTCAGCTTGCGACCAACCATAGGACTTTCCACAAATACCATATCACCCAGCAATTCCTGCGCATGTTGGGTGATGCCGATACTGAGGGTGCCGTCGGATTCGGTTTTGACCCATTCGTGGGATGCGGTGTATTTAAGATTTGCCGGGTTGCTCATGGTCTTGTCCTCAAAAAATTAAATTAAACCTTTGCCATTGCGGGCGAACGGATATTTCACCACCTTCGCCGACAGCATTTTATCGCGGATCGCAACTTGCACGGTGTCGCCGACCTGCACATCTTTGGGTACTCTGGCCAGCGCGATGGATTTTTCCAGCGTCGGTGAGAAACTCCCGCTGGTGATCTCTCCGGCTCCGTGGGCGGTATGCACCACCTGGTGGCCGCGCAGCACGCCGCGATCCAGCAGCACCAGACCGACCAGTTTGCGCGTCGGCGGATTTGCCAGCAGTGCCGCCTTGCCGATGAAATCGCGTTCGCTTTTCAAGTCGACTGTCCAGGCCAGCCCGGCTTCAAGCGGGTTGACGGTCTCGTCCATATCCTGGCCATAGAGATTCATTCCTGCTTCGAGGCGCAGCGTATCGCGCGCGCCGAGACCGATCGGCTTTACGCCCTTTTCGGCGAGCGACGCCCAGAAAAATGGCGCAGCCTTGGCCGGAATCATGATCTCAAAACCGTCTTCGCCGGTATAGCCGGTCCGCGCGATGAACATCACGCCCATCTCCGCGGCACTGAAAGGAACCAGATTTTCGGTCAACTCGCGGCTGCCGGGTAGCGCCTCCCAGACCTTCGCGCGTGCGTTCGGGCCCTGCACCGCGACCATCGCCAGTTCGGGGTGGCCGGTGATGACCAGCTCAGGAGCATGCTGCGCAGCCTGATGTTTCATCCAGGCGATGTCTTTGTCCGCAGTGCCAGCATTCACCACGATGCGGAACCAGTCCTCGTTCATGAAATACACGATCAGGTCGTCGATCACCCCGCCGTTTTCCAGCAGCATGCAGGAGTACAGCGCCTTGCCGGGCAGGGTCAATTTATTCACGTTGTTAGCCAGCAGATAGCTCAGGAAACCGCGCACCCCTGCCCCTTTCAGGTCCACCACGCGCATGTGCGACACGTCGAACATGCCGCAATCGTTGCGCACCTGATGATGTTCGTCGATTTGCGAACCGTAGTTCACCGGCATGTCCCAGCCGCCGAAATCGACCATCTTTGCGCCCATCGCGCGGTGTGCGGCATTTAATGGTGTTTGTTTTATTGACATATTGGTTTTCCAAAACGAAGTTTCAGTGGAGACTTACCTTCAGGTTAGTCGTAACTAAAATAAAAAAGGCGCAGCACGAAATCGTGCTGCGCCCATCTGTCCTTGGTACCTGAGAGATTGCAACTCGCGTTGTGTGCCCCTTCGGTGGTTGGATAATCCAACGCTCTCCAGATTTGCCTGCGCCAATAGTTCTTGAGCCTGAGCGGTTGCGGGTGTTGCGCCTTCGGCGGTGCCGCAGCTTTTGAAAAGACGGTAACTGGGTCTTTGCAAAGAGACTGGTTGACACTCTCTCCCATTGGTCTGATCGGCGAGCGGAATATACCGGAAAGTACCTGTGCTGACAAACACCAAATTGCCGATCGGGCATGCGCTTTGCCGGGAACCATTCAAACCCATGACCCGGTCCGGCTGACCGTCAACACGCCGTCTGACAAACAATCAGCTGTCCGAATAAAGCAGCACCAGGCGATACCCTGAGGGTTTGATATTGGTGGTGTTGAGGTGCAGCTTGACGCTGAGGTCATGGTTGGGCAGCAACCCGGACGACTCACCCT